>Ga0213832_1000218_pt1 | contig 72883 bp, 65 predicted proteins | sample SWATP13_FD_161660 | JGI IMG/M metagenome (GOLD analysis project Ga0213832, IMG submission 161660) | Coastal seawater microbial communities from Marineland, Florida, United States - SWA TP1 #3 | ecosystem: Environmental > Aquatic > Marine > Coastal | place: USA: Florida | collected 2016-08-06 | reverse complement strand
CTATCATTTTAAATAATGAACGCGTGGCCCACGTGAGAACCGGGTAGGTTGCTTGAGCCATAGAGCAATTTATGGCCTAGACGAATGATTATCCACGACAGAACCCGGCTTATTGGCTGACTCACCAAATTAGATTAAAGCCCCGCAGCGATGCGGGGCTTTTGTTTTTTTGGGGAAGAAAATCCACTCCGCGCATACAAAACATCGCTTACTGGCTGACTCATCAAATTAGATCAAAGCCTCGCAGTAATGCGGGGCTTTTTGCTTTCTAAATCACAAGCAATTTTTAACCAAGTACTATTATTCCCTAACCGCCACCATTATTGATCTCGAACAAGGTTACGACGTTGACTCTATTTTGCACAATGTTACAGTGAATTTGAAATCTAATTCTAATCAAAGGAGTTGCCCATGCTAGGCGAAAAACACTCGTTATTGAATGAATTCCCAGAGTTTAATGAATTAATCCACAACCTTGCTAAAAGTGATGCGCACTTTAAAAATACCATGCAGCGATATGATGATATGGATAAAGAAATTAGAGAACTTGAGCTCAATAGTTCTCCGATTGATGACAGTGAAATGCATGAAAAGAAACATCAAAGAGCGGCGCTGAAAGATAAGCTGTATGATTTCTTGAAGACCAAGGCATAAAATCAAATCACACCTAATGCCCCTTGCACTTATGACTCTCGCTGACAAGGGGTGTTATTTCCAGTTAACTCTAATTTAAGCCTTTCTAACGCTTTTAATTCCCTTATTTTCAATAGTTTTATATGTTGATAACTAGTTTATTTACGTTTTTCTAATGGGTGGAATTCATATGTTAGCAAAGGGAGCAATCAAAGCAGTCTCAATGTGCATGATGGCAATGTCTGTCAGCTTTAGTGCCACTGCAAGTATTAACAATACCGAAGTGATGTGGCCTGGTACTGTTTACAATACCGATATACCTACGTTTAAGCAGGTTCTTGGTTATGATGTAGGTGAGCGTATTACTAATTATAACGATATGCGCCGTTACCTCAGTGCCCTTGAAAAGGCGGCACCTAATCGTATTAAAGTGTTTAAGTACGCAAATAGCTGGGAAGGGCGTGAGCTGGTTTATGCGGTGGTTGGCACCGCTGAGCATATTCGCTCACTAGAAACCCTTGCGAATAACACACAAGCTTTGGCTGATCCGCGAATTACTTCTGAAAAAGAAGCTAAGTCGCTGATTAAAAACTTACCGACATCAGTGTGGCTTCAGTACGCGGTGCATGGTAATGAAATTAGCTCAACCGATGCCGCATTATTTACAGCGTATCACTTATTAGCAGCCCCTAATGATGCTGTTAACAATAAAATTTTAGACAATACAGTGGTCTTTATCGACCCATTACAAAACCCAGATGGTCGTGAGCGATTTGTTACTCGTTACTATGCAACCGTCGGTCTTGAGCACAGTGCCGATCGCTTAAGTGCAGAGCATAATGAGCCGTGGCCAAGAGGTCGAACAAATCATTATTTGTTTGATATGAACCGTGATTGGTTAGCACTTACTCAGCCTGAAACAAAGGGAAGAGTGGCTGCAATCAATAAATATAAACCACAAGTGGTGGTTGATATTCATGAAATGGGCGGCGATCAATCTTACTACTTTGCACCAGCTGCTCAGCCATTTAACCCACATATGACAAAAACACAAATCGCCAATATGGATGCGATTGGTCAAAATCATGCGAAGTATTTTGATGAGTTTGGCTTTGATTATTTTACCCGTGAAATTTTTGATGCCTTTTACCCAGGCTACGGCGATAGCTGGCCCGTATTTTATGGGGCGTCTGCATCAACTTACGAAGTAGGTTCAGCTCGAGGGCACGTGTTTGAGAAAAACACCGGTGAACTGCTCAGTTATTTTAATACCGTAAAACGTCAGTTTATAGCGTCAATTTCAACCGCAGAAGGTGCCGCCAATCAACGTGAAAAATTACTGGGTGATTTTTATCAATATCAAGTTGATGCGATTGATTCGGGTAAAGATAGCAAAGAGCGTGTTTATATCTTACCTAAACAAAGTAACCGTGAAGGCGCTCATAGACTCGCAACCTTAATGGCTGAACATGGTGTTGAAGTTAAACAAGCAACTGAAGACTTCAAAGCATGTGGCGTTAAGTATAAAGCGGGTAGCTATTTTATTGATACCGCACAGCCGCGTGGTGTATTTGTGCGTACCACGTTTACAGACCAAGTTGATATGGCTGAGGCATTTGTAAAAGAGCAAGAAAGACGCCGTGCGCGTAACCTTGACGATGAAATTTACGATGTCACAGGTTGGTCACTGCCGATGATGTTTAATGTTGATAGCGATAGTTGTGACCGTACTGTTAGCGCAGACAGCAAAGCGGTTCTGGCCGATGACACATTGCTTGGTAAAGTGAATAATCCAGAAGCTTCAGTGGCTTATGTTGTTGCCTGGGGTGATACGGCTGCAGCACGCTTTTTAACAGCAGCATTGCAAGCAGGCATTAAACTGAAAAGTGCTGACCAAGCATTTGTATTAGGCGATAAAACTAAGTACCCAGCGGGTAGTTTAGTAATCGAAAAGCGTTTAAACGACAAAGAACTACTTGCTAAAATTAGCAAAATCGCGGAGCAAACAGGTGCAATTGTTGATGGTGTCAATTCTAGCTGGGTGATTGAAGGCCCAAGCTTTGGTAGTAACAAAACAGTGCCCATGGTGGCGCCAAAAGTGGCGATGGCATGGGATGCACCCACCAGTGACCTAAGCGCCGGTAACACCCGTTTTGTTATAGAAAGACAGCTAGGTTACCCAGTCACGGCGATTCGCACGCCAATGCTCGCATGGGCTGATTTAAGTGATTACCAAGTGCTTATTTTACCGGAAGGTGATTACGAGCAAGGGCTCGGTAAATCAGGCGCGGCTAATTTAAAAAGCTGGGTTGAAGCAGGCGGCGTGTTGATTGCCCTTGGTAATGCAAACCGCTTTACTAGTAATGCCGATTACGGCTTATTAGATGTTAAGCGTGAGCAAGCTTACCGTGAAGATAAAGCCGACAGCAGCGATGATAAAAGCAGTAAAGTGGCAGGGCAGCTGTTCACATCTCGTGATGATTTAAAAGCAGCAAGCATCGAGCCTCACACATCGCCAGACTATGTAGCGGGTGTACTTGCTAATGTTGAAGTAGACCAAGAGCATTGGTTAACAGCAGGGGTTGATAAAAACCTCGTTGCGGTGGCTTACGGTAACGATATTTACACACCAATAAAACTGAACTCAGGTAAAAACTTAGCATGGTTCACAGGTAAGGACGATGTGCTAGCAAGTGGTTATCTATGGCAGCAAAATAAAGCACAGCTTGCGTATAAGCCATTATTAGTTCATCAATCGCAAGGTAAAGGCATGGTGATTGGCTTTACACAATCACCAACCTATCGTGCTTACCTTGAAGGTATGAATGTACTGCTAACTAACACAATTTTCCGTGCTGCAGCACATGCTCAGTAATCGCAAAAAATAATAAAAACGGCATCGACTTAGGTGCCGCTTTTATTTATGGAATCACAGGTTTTTGCTGGCTTATTAGTTTTTAGATTCAGATCAATGATCAAGCAGCGATCATTTTCACCTGCTGCTAGTTTTTCGAAAATAGTAAGCGCTTTGCTAAGGCCCACTTGTAGAGTACAGACATCAACTGTTTGCGCTATTTTACTCATTTGCCTTGGTAAGCATTGCCCCATAGCATTTAACTGCTGTGTTATCAGCTTATAAGTTTTGAAGTGTTCTTTTGAAATATCTTCAAATGCTAATGAACCTGCATTTCGTAGTAGGTAAAAGTCACGAATAAAATCAAATAAAGTGACTTTACTCAACAAAGCATCTGAAGCTTGCGTTATTGGAGGGCTTGTAGGGCTATCGTAAAGTGTTAATAGCTCCTGGAAGCTATATGAGATTAGCTGGGTTTTAAAACTGTCAGGCCACTCTTTAGGTATAAATCGCCATTTTGCGAGTCCGGCTAGGTGTTGCAAAGTAAATTGCTGATAGTTTTCGCTGCCTAGAATATCCGCAAGCCATTTTTCATCTGGATTATGCTCTGCTAAGTGATCGTATTCTCTCTCATAAGCAGGAAATAATGTGTCAAAGTTAGATATGGAATCAAGTAGTACTGTATCAACTTTGGCTTCACTTCCAAGTATACTTACGAGCTTGTAAGCTGGGCGGTAAGCGCTTATGGATGGAGCTTGAATATTATAAAGCGTGTTTTTCTTTGCTCTAATTATACGGGTGTCATTCATATGCATATGGCCGCCAATATGCAAACGTAGCCCAGTTTCAGCTAACGCACTTTGCGTCTGATTTGTGGGTTTTCGAGTTAGTTGAAAAGCGTTGTCGCCGAACAAGTCCTTAATTGATTCACTTTGCTGATCGTAAAACTCCCCCATTGGAAAGTGACTAAATGCAATCAGTGTTTTGTGCTGTTCTTTTGCTGCGGTAACAAGTTGTTTTATCCAACTTAATAAGTACGGCTTTTCCGTTAAGACCTTGTTGTATCCTGCATTGCCTGATCCCTTGAAAGTAAGTTGGTTATTCTTAAACTCAGGTAAATAAACATTGGCATCGATAGCTAAAAGCCATAATCCTGCAACAGGTTCAACAAGGTAACTCGTATCAGGGATCATTACACAGTGCTTATTATCATTAGTGCACTGCTGGTACTGGCGCTCGGCCAAAGAAGCGTGATTATCTAAAAAAGGTGTTTGCCATAGCAAGTCTTGGCTCTGTGGCTTTAAACCGAATTCAGACATCGCGTCCATGATTTCTTGATAGCCACCGTGGCTAATAGCATCATCGCAAAACAAGAAATCAGTATGAGGGGTTTTACACATAGCGTGGTCGTTACTAAAAATTGCCACCTCACGGCCTTGCTCATCTAACAAGTCTGATTTACCAGCCGCACTTCTTATTGGCTTAACAGGATCATGATTGCCTGGAATAGCAAAAAAGCGCATTCCATAGCGTTTGCTGTAATCACTTAAAAGAGTTTTTAATCCCTTTAGGTGAACAGGTTGTCCGTCGTCGGTAAAATCCCCCGGTAATGCCACTAATTTCACGCCGCGTGCGGCAATATCATCTAGCGCTGCTATCAGAGCAAAGTAGTTTTCATTAAATAATCGAGTTGAGTGAAGCTGAGATTTCATGCTGCGAATAGAGACAGGCTTCGATTGGTTATCGAGCTTAATGCCAGCGAAGCCAGCTTGGCTAAAGTCAGCGTAAATATCGTGAAAATGTATATCTGGTATAAAAGCAATTTGCGTGTTTAGCTCTTTGGCATAGAATTGAAACGTCGCAAAAAGCAGTGAAAGTAGTGCAAATAATCGCATTAATATAGCCTTACTGAAAAAATCGGGGCGCACCGCCCCGATGATCCGCTTAGAAACTGCCGCGTAAGCCTAATGAGAAGCGACGACCCGAGAACTCATACATAGTTGGGAAAGCAGGTGCTATGGTGTAGCCCGTGGTCTCCTCATCTGTAATATTGATGCCCTCAAGGGTGACTTTTATCGTGTCATTTATTTTGTAGCCAAACGAAACATCTGTTTGACCGTAAGCATCGCGGTAAACTGGATACATATCGCGTTCTATGTATTCAACATATTTATCTTTGTAGTTGTAAGAAATGCGTGCATCAAAGCTGTCATTCTCAAAATAAAAGGTAAGGTTATAGGTTTCGTCAGCTAAGCCTTCTGGTGGTGTTGGAATCGCTAAATCAGACGCGCCAGTGAGCGAGTTATCAAGCGTAGTGTAGTTAGCATTTATACCAAAACCTTGTAACATTGGGTGGAAGCGGGAAAATGGAATTTGTGCAATAAATTCAAGACCACTTACATCATAAGACCCTTCAGCGTTTACTTTTTGATAAACGTCAAAATCATACACGCCATCGACAGTGCCATTGTCGTTATATTTAGTTACGTCATTTACAACACCTGTAAGGGATTCACGTACTACACCTTCAATTTCTTTTTCGAAGTAAGACACAGCAAGTAAACCACCTTCTTCTAAGTACCACTCTAAACCGGTTTCCCATTGGTCTGCGTAAGTAGGTTTAAGATCAGGGTTACCGTCACGATATTTAAATTCACTTAAGCTAACTGTACGTTTGTAGGCAATATCAGTCAGTGCTGGGCGAATAAATGTTTCTGATGCAGCAGCGCGGAATAATAGGTTGTCTGTAAGCTCTAAACTAAAGTTAATGCTTGGTAGGGTCTCTTTGTAGTTACCTTCTTTTGAAATAGGCGCAGGCGTATAGCCTGTGCTACCGTCATCACTTTGTACTTGGTGATAGCCAGAAGAATTAACATCGGTATCGATATAACGGACACCCGCGTTTAAAGTAGCTGGTAATGTGCCAATATCAAATACAAAGTCAGCCATAGCGTAAATAGCGGTGGTTTTTTCTGATACTTCGTAAAACTCATCCGGTGCGAAATCTACTGCAAAACCATCGTAACGTAATTCATTTCGTGCATAATTATTTGAAATTTGACTCCAGTCTTGTTTAGACGATACATCAGATAGATACTCACCACCTGACACTAAATCTGAAATATCATGGATTTCGCTATCAGCTAAAGTACGTGTGCCTACCCATGATGAATCACCTGCAGAAGAGCCTGTAACTCTGTTACTACCATAATTACGTTGTTTAGATTTATCTGTATAACGCGCACCGAACTGTACTTTTGATAATGCAGGGAAGAAGTCTAGTTGAAAATGGCGGCTAAAATCGAGCTGAGCCGCATATTTGTCATCAGAGATATCTTCTAAATTTACCTCATAATAGTCAAATGTATAAGCTTCAGGAGAATTATACATGTCAAATGTATCTGGATTATCACTGGGAATCGTTTCGCCACCAGTTGATGTATAGCGAGTACGAGTTGGGCGGTATGCTGTGTGCTTTAAATTAGTTGTTTCTGCTAGTTTGTCTGCACCACTGTAACCAACTACTCCGTAAACTTCCCAATCGCCCAGCATCCAATCAAGGGTTAAGCTAAATTGTTGATAGTCTGTATCGCTACTATTTTCCTTACTTAAAAATTCGTGCTGCGTTGCGGCATAGTTAACATCAGTTAAAACGGTAATACCATAGTCAGCAAGGGTGGTGTTATCGTAATTGTTTATTTTTTCTAATGAGCTGATACTTGAAGCAGAGTAGGCCGCTGCGTCATATTGATCCTCATGATTATCAAAGTTACCAAGTAAAGCATCAAAGGTGAGGCTGAACTCACTGCTCGGTTTATATTGCAGTGATAAGGTTGCGCCCCACTTTTCTTGTTCTGTTAAGAAAGCTCTGTCGCCGACTTTATTCATAAACACTACACGGCTAGTCTCATCTTTATCGAAACGATCATTTATAGTGATACCCGTATCGCGTTCTAGAACATCAGCAGCTTGATCTGATTGCCATTGCGAGGATCCTGACTTTTCTAGCCAGCGTGATAAAGGACGAAAATCAATACCAGAGTTGCTATCTGTTCTGTTGGTACGTTCCGAGTATGCAAATGAGGCAAGCGCACCCCAGTCGCCAAAGGTATCACTTGCTAAGAATGCAAATTTAGGATCGCTCTTTTCTGAGATGTCGTTATATGCCCCCTCAACTGATGCTACGATTTGACGACCATCATAGTCAAATGGGCGCGCAGTGGTAATGGCTACAGAGCCGGCAATGCCACCTTCTTCGTCTGCTGCTGTTGGTGATTTTTTTACAGTGACACTTTGAATTATCTCTGAAGCGAACATATCAAATTCAACATCACGGCCACCACTGCCAGAGGCTGTGGCAAGGTTATTAATAGAAACAAATGTAAACTCAGACGGTAAGCTTCGTACATTGACTTTTTGACCTAGGCCTTTATTACGTTCAATAGTAACACCTGGCATACGCTGTAAAGCTTCCGCTAAGTTTTGCTCTGGGAAGTCAGCAATATCAGATGCCACTATTGAATCTGAGAAGCCAATATTTGTGCGTTTTAAATCAATCGCTTTTTCTAAACTTTTTATGTAGCTGCCAGTGACAACAATTTCTTCAATCGGTTCTTGGTTTTCTTCTGCGTAAGCGGGAGTGATTAATAATGAGCCAACAGCAAGTGCTAAAGGTGATAATGAAAATGCACGATACGTCATGTGAGTTAATTCCTGTTAAATGCAATATTTGGTTTAAATTCGCCTGTAAAGACGCTGCAATAACAAAGAAGGGGACGCCTTTTTTCGTGAAGCTTTCGTGACGTTTTTAAGTCGATAATTACTTAAAACTGTAACCAAATGATCATCAAACAGCTGTCCCCTTTAGGCTAGCATTTGCGTCATATCTAGATAAATAAGCTAGCCTTCACCACTAAATTATGGCTTTACCTTCAATGACTAACGGTTTGAATAATACAGTTACAGCGCATAGCAGAACCTTATTGCAGTGCTTTATAGCCAATCAAGACGCGCTTAAAGGTTTTTTTTGCAAAGCCGTTGCAGAGCGTGCGGATGCGGACGATTTATTTCAAAAGTTACTGCTAAAAGCACTTAACTCTGAGCATTTAGATCCGATAGATAATCCACTGGCATATGGTTATCGAATGGCCCAGCACTTGGTTATTGATCATCATCGTGAGCAAAAGAAAATACCAGAAAGCTTAGAGCATGAGCCGCATTGTGAGGCGTTATCGCTTGAGTCCGCGCTTGAGTATGAGCAGCGTATTGCGCTCTATCAGCGTATTTTGTCACAAATGCCAGCACTGCGTAGAGACGTGTTTATTCGGCGTCGGATTAAAGGCCAAACTCGTTCTGAGATCGCAAGCAGTTTGGGGATCTCTGAAGAAGCGGTAAAAAAACATATTTCGCGGGCAATGGATATGCTAAAAAATGCCATGACTGAGTATTTTTTAATGCATGAGTGTCCCCGTTAGGGCGATTAATCCGTCACATTAGTATTACGAGTAATTGAGATAACGATGAACTCTTCACACCAACATGATTACGAATCGGATAATGCGCTAGAAAAGGCTATTTGGGACGACCCTGCATTATTAGCCGCGCTTGAGCTGGTGGATACGCAACAGAATGAACAACTTGAACAAGCTAAAAAACGTCGTCGTTTAGCGCAATACTCTTGGGGCTGCGGTGCTGTAGCAGCGTGCTTTGCTATTTTCATGTGGACGTTAATGCCACTAAATGAACAGCGCTCGATACCAGCCTCTAATCTTGTAGCTGTGCAGCAATTTAGTAGTGATACAGCACAGCAAGTCAGCTTGTCTGACGGGACACAGGTTGCAATGAATGTGCATGCTCAACTTGAATTTACTGAAAATAGTCAAACTCGAAAAGCAATCTTAACTAAAGGCGAAGCGTACTTTTCTGTGCACCGTGATGAATCGCGGCCATTCACTATTGATGCAGGCAATGCCACGATTGAAGTGCTTGGTACGGCTTTTAATGTGGATAAAACATTGCGTGAAACCTTAGTCGAGGTTTTTCATGGCAAAGTGTCAGTGACTAGTTTAGATGGATTGCAGCATGTTGAATTAGTGAAAGGACAGCGTGCCCGAGTGAGCGATTCTGTAATACAGGTATCGCAATTTAATGCTTTACAACCTGATTGGCAGCAAGGCTGGTTGGACTTAGATAACGTGTCTATCAATGATGCTCTATTTCAGTTAAACCGTTATAGCGAAAAACCGGTCGTGTTAAAAAATGTGTCGGCAGATATACAAGTAAGTGGTCGCTTTGCTGTTAACGATATATTTGGGGCCGCAAAGTTAATTGCTCAGCTAAATACACTCGATGTCAAGCAGTATCCTGATTGCATTGAGTTAAGTAAAAAGGCTCGAAATTGACATGATTTTGTCATAAACCTTTCATCGAAAATAGACACAATGTTTTCCTCTAGTAATGAGGATGCAAGTTAATGGGGCGTATTTTCTGCTTTGCTTTGATGCTGTTTGGTGTGTATGCCAAGCAGCTATATGCTGCACAAAGCACCCTAAAAGCAGCGCTTAATGCACTGGCTGAGCAGTACCAAGTTGCAATCATTTACCCAGATAAGTTAGTGAGTGACGTGGTTTTACCGTCAGCTGAAGTTCCTAAAGCTAACAGTATAGAAGCACGCCTTGATACATTATTACTAAAAAATGGCTTTATTTGGCAGCAAACCCCATCGGGAATTGTGGTTTCAAAGTCTATTAAAATACAAAGTAAAACTCCATCACAGCTTGTGATGGAAGAAGTGACGGTGACGGGCGATAAGCATAGCAAAGCCTATACACGTCTTTATGACCGAAACTATCAACAAAGTGCAGACTATGCACAGCAGCAAAAGCAAAATTACTTAGGTGAAGCTGACTTTGCTAATGGCGCAATGCTTTCTTTATTGCCCGCAGAGAATTTAGCTGAGGCATTGCAGGCTATTCCTGGTATGAGTATTTCCCGAGATCGCGGCGAAGCACTTAATATAAGTGCGATGGGACTTGGACCAGAGTATCAATTAACATTGTTGAATGGTCACAGGTTAGCGAATACTGAAAACGTTCGTAACTCGAATCAATACGGTCAGCAGTACCGTTTTGATACATTTAGCGCCGAACTTTTCTCTAATATTGCGGTATACAAATTGGCTGACTCAAGGTTTCCAAGCGGAGCGGCAGGAGCGACAGTTAACTTGGTGAGTGATGATCCGCTTTCATTTGATGGTGATCATTTAAAGGTAACTCTGACCAGTGCTGCACTTGCAGGTGAGCGTAACTTTCAACCAAGTTTTGGTTTAACAGCGAATACTCTTTCAGCTGATGAGGAGTTAGCTGCGGTTGTTAAATTTAATTACGAGAACCGATTACAAAGGCAATTTCAATTTGAAACGTGGCACTGGGGCAATAATGAGGGAGCTCCCGCAGCTTATTATTGGCAGGGATTAGAAAGTAATAGCTTAGTACCTACCGATACGCTAGCACTGACCATCGAAAATGAAGACAGGACACGAACGAGTTACTATGCAAACCTAGCTTGGCGACCGCACCCGCAGTTCGAGTTAGATACGCTATGGCTTCGTTCGGATACAGATTTTACTTACGATGAGCATCGTCTCTCGATTAATCCTCTAAGTGAACAGGCTAAAGCCACCTTAGATGAAAAGAACAATAGTGTTCAAAATGTGCAGTTTGGCGCCACGCAAAGTAAATCCTCACGAGAAGAATCCGGTCTTTATTACCATAATCAGACCTTTCAAATCATACCAACATGGTATGCAAAAGACGGTAGCCACTGGCAAATAAGTCCGTTTTATAGCCATAGTGAATCACTTAGTGCAACCAAAGCCCCTATTACTCGAACTCATGTTGATTTAAAGCCTGTGTCAGCAGCGGTTTCGATTTCAGGCAAAAAATTGGCTCAGTATAAATTTGCTACAAATCTAGCACTGGTTAATAGTTACTCGCAGTTGTCGCAGTTGAGTCGACGTATGATAGAGGTCAATGACCAAGTAACAGAGTGGGGAGTCGATAATACATGGCAAGTTTCATCTAGTTGGGGGTTGTCGAGTGTGCAGTTTGGTGCCGTAAAATCAGCACAATCTCATCAATACCTGCGCCAAGATATTAATTTATCTAAAGCACAATTAGCTGCTTTACCTGATCTTGATGGCCGTTGGTTGGAGCCTCTGAATAAGCCATTTAAAGCTGATTTTCTATCGCAGCCAATGCAAGCTTGGTTGATCCCAAAACGTGATCTTTTGCAGCTTTATGATATTGAGCTGCCCTTTTCTGAGCGACACACCAATGATTACTTGAATAGCTATGAAAACAAATTTACTGCCTATGAAAGCTATATTCACAGTTTATGGCAGGTACCAGAACTTGAAAGCTTAACGGCTGCTTTTGGACTTAGGTATAGTGATACAAGGAGTAAAACATTAGGGTATCAGCTCAATGAGAATAACCAATTAGAAGAGCTTTATAAGCAAGTTAAATTCTCTATGTGGTTGCCTTCTTTGAATATTAAATGGCAATTGTCTGACCAATGGCTTGGTCGATTAGGCTATAGCCGAGCAGTGAATCGACCTAATTATTCTGACTTAAACCCAAAGCTTCATGTTAATTCTGGAGGATTACCTTATGCAGAAATCGGCAATCCAACTCTAAAACCCGTGGTAGCAGATACGACAAGTCTATCGCTCAATTGGTTAACAGAAGAAAATAACCTGCAACTCATGGCCTTTAATCACCAACTCGATAATTTTATTGTTGAACAAATTAAAGCCATTACCTATCAACAGCAACAGTACCCAGCTTTACAGGCAACCAATGATGGCCAAGCAACAATAAATGGGCTGCAATTAAGTGCTGATTTGAGTTTGCCTATGCTATCAAACTCTTTTTTGCAAAGTCGTATGATAACGAGTGTTAGTCAGTTGCTGGACGCTAAATTAACGGCTAAGCAAATTAACAACCCTGAGATTGAAGGGGTCTCTGAACTAACAGCAAATCTGCGCTTCTTATTTAATGCTAAGAGATGGCAAAGTGCTGTTAACGTTAATTATCGAAGCGAGTTTTTAGAGCAACGAGACTTATCGAATAATGCTGATGTATATATTGATGATTTTACCAGTGTTGATCTCAGCTACAGCTGGTTTTTCTCTGATGCGGTAGCATTGCGTTTTGATATTTTTAATGCCACAGACAAAAGTCTTGTTCGAGAGGTGCAAACAAACGATGCTTCATCTCTTATGAAGGTTGAGCAATTTGGTCGCCGTTTTGTACTTAGCCTTTCATTAACTCTGTAAGAAAACTTTCATTGAATTTTTTGTCCACTAAATGGGAAATGTTTCGTCTAAATAGTGGCACTTAAGTGTCACTCATCAACAGAGAATAAGGAACATAATATGGATGAATTAATGGCATTAACCACGGCAAGCCTTTTAATAACGAATGCTGCTTTTGGGCAAGAATTGCCTCGTTTAGATGAAGCAGTGACTTGGTATAATCAAGCAGCAGTACGTAATTTTGCACCGGTATTTGATTTTGACTCGGACGGCTGTTATCCAGCCACACCTTTTGATAAAAATAATAATTTGGCGCAAAACAAAGGCGAAGATGCGGCATGGAAAACGCCTTGGGGAGGATGTAGAGATACTGGCTGGGAGCTATTCGCGAATACTATGCATCGTCAGTTATGCCACCAAACAGATAACCAAGACCAATACTGTGCGCACTTTTATGAGCTCTATTTTGAAAAGGATCAATCAGTTCACTGGTCATTTGCGGGTGGACATCGTCATGACGTTGAAACGGTGATCGTTTGGACTGTGAAAGAAAGTGGTAATGAGTATATTAGTCACGTAAGCACCAGTGCCCATGGTAATTATGATACGCGAGCGTTTAATGAAGTGCTCCAGCAAAACGGTCATCCTATGGTTGTTTATCATAAAGATGGTATTGGTACTCATGCATTTCGCTATGCAAATCAGCAAGACAAAGAAACAGTCGAATTCTTAGGTAACTGGGGAGTGTTCTATACGCCAGTGATTGTTAGTCATTACCGTGGTACAGATGCATTTTATAGCGACAGTTGGGATCGCTATTGGGCAAATAGAACTTACCGTGAAACACTCGAGGCCAGCGATTTTGGTTCAGCAAGTTTTAAAACACGTCAAGAAAATGTGATGATAGATCAAGCAAATACAGCAAAACCAAACTCAGGTGGATGGCAACAAGTCACTTTCAATGCATTTGATGCAGCGCAAACTCGCCACGCTGAGTTTCAAGCAAACTATGCTGATATTGCGTCGCAAATTAACGAATAATTATTATTGATTAGGAAAGCTCGCAGCATACGCTGCGGGCTTTATATTTTAGTTAAGGTGTATTAAGCCACAATCCCCAGAGGCTTGCCTGTTTGCCAAGCGCCACGGGTAAAGTCTGGAATTGTTTTGCTGTTACTTCTATCTGCAACCGATGCCATACTTTGCGGGAAGATTGATGACCATGCTGCGGCATCGTATACATCTTGATCGAGTGGCTCATTATTACGTAAGCAGTAGATCATCCGCCAAAGCATAATGAAGTCCATACCGCCATGGCCACCGTTACGAACCGCTTCTTCACCCATGCGTTTCCACAGTGGATGATCAAATTCAGCACGCCATTTTTCCATATCTTGATCCCAGCTATGGAAGTTTTGTAAATGTGGCTTACGACCTTGCGAACCCGCTTTTTCCCACGCTGCGAGCTCAGCTTCATATTGCTGTTGATAAATTTTTGCAATCGCTGGTGGCACATCTTCAAGGGCAATACGGTTAGGGAAACCGGCAAATGTTCCATTCGTACCTTGAATTAGGTTATGGCGGCTGTACGGGCGCGGGCTTGTGGTGTCGTGCTGCACCATAATGCTACGACCTTTCACTGTTTTAATAATACTGGTGTTCATGTCGCCAGCAGTAAATTTTAGTGAACGACGTTCGTGGCCTACAGGGAATTCACGCTCTGCATAAGCGGCGCGGCCAAGTGCTGGTGAACTGACTGATGTAACAAAGTCAAAGCGATCCCCTCGGTTGATATTCATATACTGAGATACAGGGCCTAAGCCATGGGTTGGGTATAAGTTACCGTTCACTTTTGTATGCCAGTAAGTGCGCCACGAGCCAGTACTGCGATCAATTTCTTTCATTTGCCAACGCAGGTCATGAATATAAGCGGCTTCACCGTGTAGTAATTCGCCAAATACGCCTTTACGAACCATGTTTAATACCATTAACTCGTCACGGCCGTAGTTAACGTTTTCCATCATCATGCAGTTCTTTTGCGTACGCTCAGCAGTGTTCACTAGTTGCCAACACTCTTCCATCGTAGTTGCTGCAGGTACTTCAACAAAGGCATGTTTACCACTTTCCATGGTCTCAACACTCATCGGTGTGTGCCATTTCCAAGGTGTTGAAATGATCACAATGTCGATGTCATCGCGAGCCAGCATGTCTAAATAGGCTTTGTCAGACCCCGTATAAGCAGTAGGTTTAGGTAAGCCTTTTTCAACAACATAGTTAACAGACTTGTCTAGCATCAGCTGATCTGTATCGCAAATCGCTTTAATTTCAACACCTTCAATGTGGCAAAGGTGTTTTACATGGCCGCTACCACGTTGACCAACCCCAATAAAACCAACACGTACCACATCCATTGCTGGCACAGCTAAGCCCATTACGCTTTTACCTTGTGCTGCAAGTGGGGTGCTCTGATTATCACCTTGTTGGCTTTTCGCACAGCCAGTCACGACTGTCGCGGCGGTAATGGCTGCGGCAGATTTTAAAAAACTACGTCTATCTATTGTCATAACGATACCTAAATCACTGAGATTATTTTAATAGTGTGTTTCAGTTGTTTCTGTTATATCGCAACTCAAAGTTAATTACAATTAAATGCTTTCAAATTCTTTCGTAAATTTGGTTTTTACTATTTCAATCCTTGTAAAATAGCGTGCTTAGTGTATTTTAAGCTTACTTTTTATCTTTCATTTTCTTTCATTATGTTGTATGTGGTTTCGCTCTGTGCTACTGTAATTTCAAATCAGATATCTAACCATTAGCGTAAGCTGCTTGGAGAAAACCATGAATGCATTAAAAACGATTATAAATCACAATCGAGTAGGGCAAGCGCAGGGTATTTATTCTGTGTGCTGTGCACACCCGCTCGTTATCGAAGCAGCAATGTTGCAAGCTCTCAATGATGACACCGAAATTTTAATTGAAGCTACAGCGAATCAAGTTAACCAGTTTGGTGGTTACACAGGTATGAAGCCCCATGACTTTGTTGAGTTTGTTCATGCAATAGCCGAAGAAGTAGGGTTAGATACCCAGCGCATTATTTTAGGTGGTGATCATTTAGGCCCAGTGTGTTGGGTGAATGAGCCTGCAGACGTTGCGATGATAAAAGCTGTAGAACTAGTAAAAGCCTATGCAAGTGCTGGTTTTAAGAAAATTCACTTAGATGCCAGTATGCCATGTAGTGATGATGGTGCGCGTTTAGCTGATGCTGAAATTGCCAAGCGTGCAGCATTGATGTGCCAAGCTGCTGAGTTAGTCTCAAAAGATAACGATATTCTTTATGTAGTGGGTACTGAGGTTCCTCCTCCGGGTGGCGCTACAGAAGAGCATGAAGTTATTGAGGTATCGCATGTTGAGGGGGTACAGCAAACAATTGAATTACATCAGGCTGCGTTTGCTAACTTAAACATGAGTGATGTGTGGTCGCGTGTTATTGCTGTTGTTGTGCAGCCAGGCGTTGAATTTGATAACCATCAAGTTTTTGACTATCAACGTAATAAAGCGAAAAAACTGAAAGAGTTTATTACTACTGTCGATAATCTTGTTTATGAGGCTCACTCTACTGATTATCAGCCAGAACATTGCTACCACGAGTTGGTGCAAGATCACTTTGCCATATTAAAAGTGGGTCCACAGCTTACCTACGCACTACGCGAAGGGTTGTTTGCTTTATCTTATATTGAAGATCAATTAGTTGAACCTGCTAAACGCTCTCATTTGCGGGATGTGTGTGAGCGTATCATGCTAGAAAAGCCACATTACTGGAATAAGTTTTATCCAACAGAAGGTGCTGAAGCTAAGCTGTTTAGAGCTTATAGTTATAGCGACCGTATTCGCTACTACTGGCCTGAAGATGAAATAAAACAAACAGTAGAAACCTTATTTGCCAACTTAGAAGCGCAAACTATTCCACAGACTTTGCTTAGCCAATTTATGCCAGCGCAATACAAGGCATTGAATAATGGCAAAATTAACTCATCACCGCGTGAGTTAGTACTTAATAAAATAATGGAAGTAACGAATACCTATTCGCTTGCTTGTAATCAATAAGTGGTGTTGAGAGAGAATTAATTATGACGCAGTATCTATCATTAAACGAAACAGAACTTAAGCAACAAAGCGCTTATTGGACAGCAAAAGAAATTTCACAACAGCCAAGTTCATGGCGTAATACAGCAAAACTGGTTGATAATAATCGCGCTGAAATTAATGACTTTTTAGTGCCGATTTTAGCATTTAAAAACTTAAAAATTGTTTTAACTGGCGCGGGTACATCAGCCTATGTTGGCGAAGTATTAGCACCTCATTTAACGGCCAAAACTGATTTAAATGTGCGTGCAGTTAGCACTACCGACATTGTGTCTAACCCACATGGGTTTTTACAAAAGAGCACACCAACCTTACTTATTTCTTATGCGCGCTCAGGTAACAGCCCTGAAAGTGTTGCTGCGGTTGATATCGCAGAGCAAGTTGTTGAAAAGTGCTATCACTTAGTCATTACCTGTAATGAAAATGGTGAATTAGCTAAAAGGGCGGCAGCTAAAAAAAATAGTTTTAGTGTACTTATGCCAAAAGAAACCTTAGATGAAAGCTTTGCAATGACCAGCAGTTTCACCTCAATGCTGCTTTCAACCTTATGTATTTTTACCCCTGATGTTAACCAGCTTGCACAAGTAGCTACGCAGACAGAGCAGCTACTCGACACTCAACTTGAAGAGATCAAAGGCTTTGCGCAAACTGACATTGAACGTTTGGTGTTTTTAGGGGCTGGCTCGTTACTTGGCTATGCTAAAGAAGCGGCTTTAAAGTGCTTAGAGCTGACCAATGGGGATTTAATTAGTTACTTTGAAACCCCGCTTGGCTTTCGTCATGGTCCTAAAACCATCATTAATGATAAAACCGCAGTGTTGTTAATGGCCTCAAGTGATTTTTATAGTAGTTTGTATGATGCTGATTTACATAATGAGCTATTAAATGACCAACAATGTTTAGCGGTTAAAAAACTGGCGTTAAATACTGAACTGGTCGAGCTAGATGATGTTTGGCAAGGCTTGTATTATATTGTCTATTGTCAGATTTTTGCATTTTATAAATCAATGTCACTCGGTTTAACACCTGATAACCCTTGTCCGACGGGCGAAGTTAACCGTGTTGTAAAAGGGGTAACTATTTACCCATTAACTTCTCGCTAAGTAGTGTTGGGTAAAGTATGGCTGTTTACGGACTCGATATTGGTGGTACAAAAATAGAGACCGCCATTTTTAATGATAATTTAGAGCAACAGCAAAGTTGGCGTATTACTACGCCAACGGATGACTATCAGCAATTTTTGCACGCAATTTATCAGCAGGTAATTAAAGCCGATGAGCTGACAGGTTGCCAAGGTGCGGTGGGCATCGGTATGCCAGGTATCGTTAATGATGAAGGTAAAGTGCTGTCGGCTAATGTGCCGTGTGCCACAGGCAAATTGATTGCCAACGATCTTCAAGCATTATTAAAACGCCCTGTTGCGATATTAAATGACACCCGATGTTTCGCCTTATCAGAAGCTAATGGCGGAGCTGGTGAAGGTTACAGCCGAGTATTTGGTGCTATTGTTGGCACTGGTGCGGCGGGTGGTATGTGCATTGATGGAACCTTGTTTAACCAAGGCTTGGGTATGTCGGGGGAGTACGGTCATTTACCGCTGTCTGCGTATTTGCAGCAAAAATACCAGCTGCCGGTTTTAAAATGTGGCTGTGGTTTAAATGGCTGTGTCGAAAGTTATATTGCGGGGCCTGGTGTACAAACCTTGTATCAACATATTACGCAATCTCCTAAATCTGCGATTGAATGGGCAAACGATATCAAGCGCTCGGATGAGCAAGCCTTAAAGGTGCTCGCTTGTTACTTAGATATTCTTGGCGAAACCTTTGCTGCTATTAGTAAAAGTTTACACCCAGAAGTTATCGTACTTGGGGGCGGTTTGTCGCTCATTGATGCAATTGTAGAAAAGCTCCCTGACGCAATTCAAACTCATTTATTTTCAGGTTTTGCCGTGCCCGACGTGAAGCGCGCAAAATTTGGTGATTCTAGCGGCGTAAGAGGCGCTGCAATAATAGGAAGTGTTCATGCTAATTCCAGCGCATCTTAATCGTTATTACTTAAAAGCCGCAAACGTGGTGACTGCTGATGCGGTTTTACTCGATCATGTGGTCTTGGTCGAGCAAGGTAAAATTAGTGCTATTACCACGCAAATAGAGCCCGAGATCGAGGTAATAGACTTAGGTGAGCACAGTTTATTTCCGGGCTTTATCGATTTGCATATTCATGGCCGTGAAGGCTGCGATATTATGGATGGCACCCCAGAATCACTAGAGACTATTTCTCGTGCTTTAGCAAAGCATGGCGTAACGGGGTTTGTTGGCACCACGGTGACCGCAGACTGGGACGTATCAATTCAAGCTTATAAAAATATGGCGAGTGCCTATCAAAAAGGCTTAGCGGGTGCGCAGTTGCTGGGGGCTTATAACGAAGGTTTATTCTTTGCAGAAGCGCATAAAGGCGCGCATAACGAGTCATTTTTTTTAGAACTGACTAAACAGCGATTTGATGAAATTTATGCCGCATGTGAAGGTTGCTTAAGCTCCTTTGCATTAGCGCCAGAACTACTTAAATCACCTGACATGATCCGCTATATCACTGATAAAGGTGTACGGGTGATGCTGGGTCACACAGATGCTAATTTTGCGCAAACAACACACGCTCTTGCCCATGGTGCCTGCGGTGGTGTGCATATTTTTAATGGTATGCGCGGTATTCATCATCGTGACCCAGGTTGTACTGGCGCACTGTTGATGGACAACGATGCCATGGTTGAGCTTATCCCTGATGGTATTCATTTGCACCCGAGCATCATGAACATGGTTTACCGCTTAAAAGGGGCAGATAAAATTGCTCTAATTACAGACTGTGTAAGTGCCGGAGGCTTACAAGATGGTCGCTACCGCTTAGGAGAGCTTCCTATTGTGGTTGAGCAAGGGGTTGCAAGAACCGAAAGCGGCTCTTTAGCGGGCAGTACATTAACCATGGAAGTGGGCGTTGAACGTTTTTATAACCTAACTGATGCAAGCCTAGTTGAAGCAACTAAAATGGCCAGTTTAGTACCCGCTGAGTTTTTAAATAAAGCGGAGCAAATAGGCAGTATTGCGGTTGGTAAACACGCTAATTTTGCACTGCTCGATAAAGACTTTTCTGTTCAAGCAACGATATGTGCGGGTAAGCAAATCTTTTAAAAGTTAACGATACGAATGCAGGCAAAAGTATTTGATGCCATTGTTATTGGCAGTGGCATTACAGGCGGCTGGGCTGCCAAAGAACTGACTGAAAAAGGGCTCAATGTACTGCTACTTGAACGTGGCAGGCAGGTTGTGCACGGTTCTGACTATTTCACTGCGTTTAAAGACGATTGGCAACTGCCATTTCGCGGCAGACCTAGCCTGCTAGAAAAGCGGAATCAAGCTAAACAAGCACGCACTGGCTATGCCACCAAACAGTCAATAAAACACTGGTTTGTGAATGATTTGCAGCACCCTTATCTAGAATCGCAACGTTTTGACTGGATCCGAGGGTATCACCTTGGTGGGCGCTCATTAACTTGGGGGCGGCAATGCTTACGCCTCAGTGATATAGATTTTGCAGCCAACAAACAAGATGGTCACGGCGTTGATTGGCCAGTGCGCTATCAAGATATTGCGCCTTGGTACGATAAAGTCGAAGCCTACATCGGGGTTATTGGCGAAGCGCTAAATTTACCTCAGCTACCTGATGGACCTTACTTGCCTCCCTTCGCGCTTAATGCCGTAGAACAGCAACTTAAACACAGTTTATTAACCCACTACACTAATCGGCACCTAACAATCGGGCGAGTGGCGCATTTAACCAAGGCAAAACCTGAGCAAGGTCGTGCCGCATGCACCAAGCGCAACCGCTGTATGCGTGGTTGCCCAACCGGTAGTTACTTTAGTAGTTTAGCCTCGACCTTGCCTGCTGCAATGCGCACTGGGCGACTTACCATTCAGACTCACTCCATTGCCAAAGAGATTATATACAACCCAGAAACTAGGCAAGCCACAGGTGTGACTGTGATTGATGCTGAATCTAAAAAAGAGCGTATTGAACGAGCGAACATTATTTTTTGCTGTGCATCAACGGTGGCAACAACAGCCTTGTTATTAAATTCAACCTCTGCACGTTTTCCTAATGGCTTAGGGAACGACAGTGGAGAGCTTGGCCATAACCTCATGGATCACCATTTTAGGGTTGGCGCAACGGGTGAGCCTAAAGGCTTTGATAATGATCTCAATGATGGCGATAGACCCGTTGGCTTTCATATCCCGCGTTTTCGAAACCTTAATAATAAAGAGCAGCATAGCTTTATTCGTGGCTATGGCTATCAAGGGTATGCAACACGTAAAGATTGGCGGCGCGGTTTTAAAGAACTTAGCTTTGGTAAGTCTTATCGAGAAGAGCTCGCCAAACCAGGGCCTTGGCAAGTTGCATTGATAGGCTTTGGTGAATGCTTGCCTTATCATCGTAATAAAATGAGCTTAGATCCGGTATTAAAAGATCAATGGGGATTACCTTTAGTTAATTTCGATTGCCAATTTGCTGAAAACGAGCAGCGCATGCGCGAGGATATGAAAGCGCAAGCCGTCGAGATGCTGACCAAAGCAGGTTACCAAAATGTGCAAGCGTACGATAAAGGCTCAGCGCCGGGGCAGGCCATCCACGAAATGGGAACTGCGCGAATGGGGCATGATGCGAGAAGCTCTGTGCTTAATCGCTATAACCAAATTCATAGTGTGCGTAACGTCTATGTCACTGATGGCTCGTTTATGTGCTCGTCGGCTTATCAGAACCCTTCGTTAACCTATATGGCATTTACTGCAAGAGCCGCCGATCATGCTGCACGACATTATCAAAATGGGGTGTTCAATGGCTGATTTACAAAGGCGAAATGCGATTAAATGTTTAGCAGCATTATTCGGTGCGGCTATTACGCCAGTGGCTGCGACTCAGCTATTTGATAAAGTGGATGACAATCATTTTGAGGTGCTTAAAACAGCGGCTCACCGGGATGTGGTCACGCAAATGCAGGCGGTTATTTTGGAACTGGAGCCAAATGAACAGCTGTATTTTAATTTAGTCGCTTTCACAGATTTAATGCTAGCAAATACACAAACTACGACTGAGCGTACGACATGCTTAAAAGGCGCAGAGCTGATTGCAGAAGGTGCTCTTTCATCGTCGCAATTAGCAGATAAACTCACAGGTTTATTTACTATCTCTTCACTGCAGCAACAGCGCATAATAGCGCAGCAAGCCTTACCTCTTTCAGAAGTGAGCCCTGATAAGCGTGACGAGTATTTAATTTATAAGTGTATTTTTACCGTGCGTGAATTTTTGCTACTGGGCTATTTCACATCAGAAAAATTGCAGGCTAGTTAAATAGTAAAACAACTAAGCCTGCCCATGTCGTTACTTACGCCAACTTGTTAGTTTGTGACCAATCAGTGCGTAATAAAGAATAAACGCATAGCAAGGGATCAACAGATAATAAGCTTGTTGTGCATTGCCTGTATATTCTGCAAATACACCGTATACCAAAGGCAATAGAGCGCCACCAGAAATCCCCATAATCAGTAATGCTGCGCCGGTTTGAGTTTTATCGCCAAGATTTGCAAGGGCCATAGGCCAAATGGTCGGCCATACCAGCGCATTCGATAAGCCAAGTAATGCAACAAATAACACGGTATCTGGAAAACTGTTATCAGCAAGCCAAAAGAGCACTAAATTCGAAATCGCAGTTTGTTGCGGTTCAATCAAAATGATACCAAGTGAAAACACACAACCACTTAACGCAGAAAATATCAGCGCCTGTTGCTGACTAAAAAAACGAGGAATTAACACGATACCTAATACATAACCTAGCACCATAAAGCCCATGGTGTAAGAGGTGAGTTCTGCGAACTGCAATACCCCTTGTTCTTTGCCGTAAAGGCCAATAGTGTCGCCGGCAATGACTTCTGCACCTATGTAAAAGAATAGGGCTATCACGCCTAAAACTAAGTGTGGAAATTGCAGTACTGATTTGCTCTCGCTGTTGTTGCTGGTTTTTGGTTGCTCAATATCAGGTAGCGGGGCCAGCATGATTAACGCCGCTAATATTGCTAATGCGATTGCCATTACAAAGTAAGGAGTAATTAAACGATTAGCCAGTTCTTGTAACTGCAATTGTTTTTGAATGCTGTTTAATTGAGCAAGGGCTTCAGGGCTAAAGCTCGCAATATCACTAAACACCATTGCTGAGAAGAGCAGTGGAGCAACCACACCGGCGCTCTTATTGAGAATACCCATAATGCTAATGCGCACCGCAGCCGTGTCTTTAGAGCCAATGAGTACAATGTAAGGATTCGCAGCGGTTTGTAATAAGGTGAGGCCGCTACCGAGAGTAAATAAGGCAACCAAAAACAACCAATACGCTTGAATTTGTGCTGCAGGAATAAACAGCATTGCACCAAATGCCATGGTGCCTAAACCGAATGACATACCCTGTTTATAGCTGAAGATTTGCAAAATCTTCGCGCTTGGCATTGCCATCACAGTATAGGCGATATAAAACACCAGTGTCACCATGTAAGCTTCAATATGATTGAGATCGCAGACCATTTGTAAAAATGGGATCAAGGAGCCGTTTAGCCAGGTTATAAAGCCAAATAAAAAAACAAGCCACCTATAATCATCATAGGCAGTAATTGCGTGCGATTGGTGTGTTCTGTTTGCTCTAACAGTGAGCTTTGTGTTGTCATTTTTGTCACCAAAGAAGTTTATTGTGAAATAATCATAAAACATATTCCGTAAGTTTTGAAAGTTTTATTTTATTTCGAAACTAATTTTGGCTTTGGAACTGTAAATTGTGTAATATTGAACTACGAATTTGAAAGCAGCTATTAAAACAACAGGCCAGCTATGTTAACCACAATAGAAAGAAGACAAAAAATCGTTCTAATGACCGAGGAAAATGGCAAAGTAAATGTTAAAGATCTTGCAAAGATCTTTGATATTTCGGAGGTTAGTATTCGCCATGATCTTAACGAGCTCGGTAAACGAGGCTTAGTTGTCCGTTCACGTGGTGGGGCAATTGCCTGCGATAAATTGGCTAAAGAGCTTTCGGTAAAAGATAAGCATAACGAAAACTACGCTGTGAAAGTGTTATTAGCGAAAGCTGTGGCAAGTTTAGTTGATGATGGCGACTCATTAATTATTGATTCTGGCACCACAACAGAAGAAGTTGCTAAAGCATTAACCAATAAACAGGGCCTTACCGTGATGACAAACGGCCTTAATATTGCCCATGTACTGGCTGATATTGATGATGCAAATGTGTTTATGCTGGGTGGACAATTACGAAAGAAATCAATGTCTTTCTACTCAAATGAAGTTGAACAAGCACTCAGTAAGTATAACTTTAAAAAGGTTATTTTAGGGGTTGATGGTATCGACTCAGAAGCAGGGATCACCACCCATTATGAACCCGAGGCAATGTTGAATCGCACTATGTGCACTCGCGCGGATAAAGTCATTGCAGTAACCGATTCAAGTAAATTTGGTAAGCGTGCTTTGTATAATGTATTGCCGCTGAAATCAATTGATGTGCTGGTAACCGATAAAAGTATGCCGGCAGAGTTCGTTGAGTCATTAACAAGCTTAGGTATTGAGGTGATTACCGTTTAATTTTCTAGTTAAATAGGATCATGAAAAGGCAGCGTTAGCTGCCTTTTTTATTATCCTAAAAAACCGTACCAGCTCACTTAAAAGACAACCTTCAAAAAAAATTGTTATCGTAACTTTCGAAATTAAATTCACGTCCATAAAGGCTTTTAAAGCCATTTCTGTCATTTTTAAAACTTGTTTCGTAACTATCGAAAGTTTCGGTAGGTGATTTGTTGTTGCTAATTTGTTTCGTTTTGTTATAGATTAAATATAAGGCCTTACTCATTACCATTTTAATGGTGAAAAAAACTGAACATTAAAAACAGGAAATCATCATGGCAACAACAACTAGAAAAACATATTTGAGTGTGCTGATAAGCTCGATTCTGGCCTCATCAATCAGTTTTGCTGCAACTGCTCAACAACAAGAAAAAGATAGTAAGGCCGAAGAGGATGTTGAGGTTATCGAAGTTACAGGGATCCGTAGCAGTATTAAAGAATCAAACTTTCGAAAGAAGGAAGCAACGACAGTCGTTGACGTCGTTGTCGCTGATGATATCGGAAAGTTCCCTGATGAAAACTTAGCCGAAGCATTGCAGCGTATACCGGGCATCACCATTACTCGTAATGGCGGTGAAGGGCAAAATATCCTCGTGCGTGGCTTAGGTGGTGGCTACAACATTACCACTTTGAATGGTCGTAAACTGGCGTCTGAAAACTCAGGCCGCGACTTTAACTTTGACACAATTGCCTCAGAATTAGTAGGAGCGCTTCAGGTTTATAAGTCGCCAGAAGCACGTTTAATTGAAGGGGGCATTGGTGCGGTTGTTGATATTGAAACTCGCAAACCATTAGACCAAGACGGCTTTACTTTGAGCGCTTCTGCAAAAGGAATTTATGAATCACGAACAGGCGATGTACATCCGCATGCTTCATTCATCATTGGTGACAACTTTAATGATGATACCTTTGGTGTACTTTTCTCGGGTGCTTATTCAAAGAAAACCTTACGTGCAGACACATACTCTGCTAGCGGCTTTTTTGACGAAGAAGAAGGTTGGGGGGCAGACAGCGCAGGTGTGCCAGTCGATATGAATGGCAACGGAGAAATTGATGGGCAAAGTGAAATATTTGCCTCAAAAATCCCGAGTTACATGTATTTTGCGAACGCGCAGGATGTGCGTGAGCGCGTCGGTGCGACGTTAGCAATGCAATGGCGTCCAACAGATACCCTAGATATAAACTTTGATGCTCTTTATTCACGTTACAATACTGATGGTCATCGCTATCAAATCGGTTTTGTAAACTATGATGAAAGCTGGACGCCAGGCACGCCAGTGTTTACTGATGCAGAATTTGATGACACAGGCCGTGTAGTATCAATGACGCAAACCGGTAATACCATGGTGGAGTTACTCAACTTAACCAACCCTCGTAAAACTGACACTTATCAGTTTGCCCTTAATGCCAAATGGTATCCAATGGATGGTCTAACATTGGCTGTGGATGTTGCACACTCAAAAGCGAAAAACGAAAACGGTGGTGATAATCGCTTCGTGGTAGCGCGTGGTTTTATTGACTCGATTGGTATCGATTACACCACAGGTAATATGCTACCAGATGTGACTTTATCGCCAGGCTTAACTGCGGATCAATCTTACGGTGCTCACTATAGCCGTAACACAGGTACCGGTGTTGAAGACACGGTTAATGACTTTAAGTTTACCGGTACGTTTGTGCCGGAAAGTGATTTAGTTACCCGTGTTGATTTTGGTTTAACTTATCTTGAACAAACTAAGAGTCAACTTGAATATGCATCAAAAAATGCCAGCCAATTTAGCAATGGTGGTCAATACTTAGAGCGTGATGGTTATGAATTTGATGACAGCACCGTGGTGAATGTCGGTGACTTTAACCTATTTGAAATCCCAAGCGATGTGTTCGTTGAGGCCAATTTCGATAACTTCTTAGAAGGCGAAAGCAGCATTACACCTGAGCCTTGGCCAAGTTTTGATTACGATAAGTTACTTGCTTATTATCGTTCAATTAATGCTGAAGCAACTGATAAAAGTATCGTTGCATCGCTTAATTCATCGGGCACTTATGAGGTAACCGAAGAGGTTCTTACTGCGTATGCGCAAGTGACGCTCGAAAGTACCCTTGCAAAAATGCCGTACATGTTAAACGTCGGTATTCGCGGTTCGCAAACGGAAGTGAGCTCTAAAGGGTCGGTGTATGATTTATCGTTAATTGATTTACAAGATGATGGTAAACCACTCGAAAATGGCTGGCGCGATACCGTTGAGCAATCATTTAAAGGTGATTACAGCAATATTTTACCTAGCATGAACTTTAAACTGAGTATTACAGATGATTTTATTTATCGTTTTTCAGCCGCTAAAGTCATTAGCCGCCCATCTTTAGCTTATTTACGCCCATGGCTTGCGCCAAACTTTGATACTTATCGTGAAGGTTTACCACAACTTTCGATGGGGGATTCATCGTTAACACCAGAAGAAGCTAATCAAGCCGACATGACCTTAGAGTGGTACTTTGAAGACAGCAGCTCGTTGAGTGGTGGGGTGTTTGTAAAAGACCTGAAATCATTTATCGATTACGTCGAAAGCCCGGTTGAAATCGAAGGCGTTCGTTACTTTGCATCTTACCCTGGTAAGAGTGAATATGGTGCAACTATTAAAGGAGCTGAGTTTGCTTATCAGCAATCGCTTGAGAACTTATTACCTGAACCCTTCAATGGCTTAGGTTTTCAGCTTAACTACACTTATGTTGACAGCAGCTACGAGGAGCCAGAGCTGAAAGAGTCAGGCTTGCCATTTAGAGGTATGTCGAAAAACACATACAACGCCGTGGTTTACTATGAGCAATATGGTTTCCAAGCGCGTTTAGCGTATAACTGGCGTAGCAAATTCTTGTCGGATCCTGATGCATGGGGTGGTCCATATTGGATCTCTGATTATGGTCAGTTAGATGCCAGCATGAGCTATAACATCAGTGACCAATTCACTGTGTTTGCCGAAGCAACGAACTTAACGAATGAGCGTTATTGGGGTTACACAAAGCGTACTGACCAAGTGAGTTATCTTGAGCGTTTTGGTACTCAAGTTGCCTTAGGTGTTCGAGCTAGTTTCTAATTTTAGTATTCCTAATGTTAGTGTTGTACAAGCGCCTGCAAGGGCGCTTTTAATTTAAAAAAGGTCGTTATGGCAGGAATTAGTGTTTGGCAATTAGTCATTATTGCCGCAATTGTGGTGCTTTTATTTGGCACAAAAAAACTATCTCGAATAGGTGGCGATTTAGGGACGTCAGTCAAAGGGTTTAAACGCGCTATGCAAGATAAACCTAATGATGAAGCCTAGTTCGCAATTACTTTAAATTATATTACTCCCCTGTTCAGGGTCACGAGATTGATCTGCCTGTTCGCGAATATCATCGGCGTCACTGCTAACGTCATCAAGGCTGTGGTCGTCGAGTGATTTTGTTGCTTTTACAGGCGCACTTTCGGTGTTGCTTGGTTGATCGGTATCGCTATTTAAAATAATTCGCTCGCGAGCATCATCAGGCATGCTTATTTGCTCGGCTAAGTAAGTATTGACCAGCTCTCGCATTAATTGTGAGGCGACTTTTACAGTGCTATGCTCGTTGCTGTTCACCCAAAAATATATTGTTAAGTTGAGAGTGGCAGAGCCAAGCGATTCAATCAAGACCTGACTCGGTGGATCATTAATAACAGCAGGGTTTTGATTAACCACTTTCATCGCTAGTTGCTGAGCGTAGCGAATGTCATTGTCGTAACCAATGCCAACAGTAAAATGGCCTCGCATTTTGGGGTTGGCTGTGAGGTTTTTAATCACGTTTTTATACACGGTCGCATTGGGTATTTGAATGTGATTACCATCAAAATCAACCAAGGTAGTAGCGCGAGCCGTAACCTTTTTAACGACCCCTAAACGACCATCCACTTCGATAACATCATCAATACGAAAAGGGCGTTGTACACTGAGCAGCATGCTTGAGATAAAGTTTTCGGCAATATCGCGAAAGGCAAAACCTAAAATAAGCCCGACTAATCCTGTACCGCTCATAATGGCTACAGCAAAACTGGTGAGCCCTGCAAGACGCAAAAATAAGTACACGCCAAACAAGATTATAATGATGCTAAAAAAACGCCGTGTCACCACATGTAATAGTTTACTTTCACTTACAAAACCAAGCGGCTTTATCAATAGATACGATAAAGGGCGAGCTAATAAGTAGCAGATAATGATGGCTGTAATACCGAGTGTCAGTGCGGGTAACATTTGCCATGCAGTGTGTAAAAACTGCGTAACTTGTGAGTTTAAATCTTGCCAAGATAAACTATCTACGACCGCCTTTGGTACTATAGGTGTGTTCGATATAAGTAGATTAGCTAATTGATTTTTAAAGATTAAATAATAACTCATTGCACCGTTCCCTGGATAATTGCTTTACTCTTATAAGCTTAGCTCAATGCAAATTAGGCGCCATTACGATTGGCAAGTTGTTTGCACCTTTATAATCATCTAAGCAATTTTTTAGGTCACATATGACTAAAGACAATCGCGGTTTTCAGGCTCACTCGCCGGTGGAAATTCCAATGCGAGGTTGGTGGGATATTAGCAAGCGGGTGTACCATAATTTATCACAAGATAACTTATCATTTGTAGCGGCTGGTGTGGCATTTTATGCACTATTGGCTATTTTTCCCGCTTTGGCTGCGATTGTATCTGTTTATGCTTACTTTGCCTCACCAACCGATATTCATGATCAGCTTGATAAAGTGATTGCCATCTTACCTGCTAGTAGTCGCGATATTATTCTGATGCAAGTCAGTGAGGTGACACAGCAGTCGCAAAAAGTGTTAAGTATGAGTGCAATAGGTACTTTGTTATTGACTGTTTGGAGTAGCAGTAAAGGCTGCCAAGCGCTAATCACAGCTTGTAACATTACCTATCATCAATATAACAAACGACAGTTTTTTGTGGCATTACTGGTACGTTTTCTATTTTCACTTGGCGCGATAGTTGTTGCGCTGGTGGCATTATTGATCATTGGTATCTTACCGATAGTGCTTAATTTAGTAGGCTTAACTGAGCTTATTGATTTAATGATTAAACTCATTACTTGGCCGTTGCTAGCTATTATTTTTAACTGCGCACTGGCATTCTTATATCGGTACGCACCTCACCGTACCCCCGCAAAGTGGCGTTGGATTACGCCAGGTTCGATTATTGCCACTTTATTATGGATTCTCGCATCCATTGGCTTTTCATATTATGTCTCGCAATTTGCAAGTTACAACGAAACGTATGGCTCGTTAGGTGGTGTTGTGATCATGTTGATGTGGCTTTATATCAGTGCTTATTTCATTGTTTTTGGTGCGGCCGTTAATGCCAGTATAGAACAGCAAACACTGGTTGATAGTACTGTAGGGCCAGTAAAAGAAGTCGGCGAGCGCGGAGCAACTGTGGCTGATAGATTAACTAGGCAACAAAATGAGCATTCTAATAAAAAGAATGATTAGCGCGAATTTTACGCATGGTTGTTAGTTAAATTAGCGCCTACAATCATTTCATACAATTTACGGGAGTAAAGTTATGAAAGTGATTCAACAGTTAAATAGCCGTGCCACACAAGATGGCGATGGTGTAAATATTAGCCGTATTCCTGGCTTTGATGGTAAATATTTAGACCCCTTCTTAATGATCGATGAGCTTAAGTCAGATGATCACAGTGATTTTATGGGGGGCTTTCCTGCACATCCTCATCGTGGTATCGAAACCTTTACGTATATCATTAAAGGTGGCTTTGAGCATCAAGATCAAATGGGTAACAAAAAAGCCATCCGTGCAGGCGATGTGCAGTGGATGAGTACCGGCTTTGGTGTCATTCACAGTGAAATGCCATTGGCTGATGCTAAAGAGGGCATGCATGGCTTTCAAATTTGGCTAAATATGCCAAGTGCAGAAAAACTCAGAGCGCCACGCTATCAAGATACTACAGAAGCGCCAGCGCCAACGACTCGCAATGAGCAAGGTGTAGAACTTAAAGCACTTGCTGGGAGCTGGCAATTCGCCGGTGAGCAGCAGGTTTCTAGTCTACAAGACTTAGCAGCTGATGGCATGCTCGCTGATGTAACTTTACCGGCTGGTACACAGTTTTACCATGCGCCGCTTACACAAACCAAGGTGATGCTGTATGTCCATACCGGAGAAATTCATACTGAACAGGGCGGTCCAGTTAAAGCAGGCAGCTTACTGATTTTAGAGCCTGGCAGTGACATTGAATTTAACTCACAAACAGGTGCTGGCGTTTTGATACTTGTTGGCTCGCCACTTAAGCAACCAATCGCCCATATGGGCCCGTTTGTAATGACGACTCAAGCAGAATTACATCAAGCAGTACAAGACTATCAACAAGGTAAATTTGGCACACTATAGGAGGTTATTGTGGGATTACTCGTAAATGGCCAATGGCAAGATAAATGGTACGACACAGACAACAACCAAGGTGAATTTAAGCGAGAGGCAGCCCAGTTACGTAACTGGATCACCGCAGATGGCAGTGCAGGACCAAGTGGTGATGCTGGCTTTAAAGCAGAAAAAGATCGCTACCACCTTTATGTCTCTTTAGCCTGTCCTTGGGCGCATCGCACTTTGATTTTTCGCCATTTAAAAGGCCTTGAAGATTATATCAGTGTGTCGGTTGTAAGCCCTGATATGCTAGAGCACGGCTGGACGTTTGATAAAGACAATCACAGCACCGGTGATGCACTTTTCAATAGTGACTTTATGCATCAAATTTATACGCGTAATAAAGCTGATTATTCAGGCCGTGTTACGGTTCCTGTGCTTTGGGATAAAAAAACGCAGCGCATTGTCAGTAATGAGTCTGCTGAAATTATCAGAATGTTTAATAGTGCGTTTAATGCCCTTACAGGTAATGAGCGAGATTTTTATCCACAGTCGCTACGCTCTGAAATTGATGAAATTAACGAGTTTGTTTATCACAACATCAATAACGGTGTGTATCGTGCGGGTTTTGCAACGACACAAGACGCTTATACAGAAGCCTTTGATGATCTGTTTGCCGCTTTAGATAAAATTGAACAGCGTTTAACTGTTAATCGTTATTTAGTGGGCGAAACACTGACAGAAGCTGATTGGCGTTTATTCACCACCTTGATCCGCTTTGACAGTGTGTATGTGGGGCATTTTAAATGTAACTTACGTACTATCGAGAGCTATCCGGCGATCAGCAACTATTTACGTGAGCTATATCAACTTGAAGGTGTGAGTAAGACCGTTGATTTTTATCATATAAAACGTCATTACTATTTTAGCCACACCATGATTAACCCAACTCAAGTTGTGCCAAAAGGTCCTGAAATAGATTACAACCGAGCACATAATCGTGGCTAATTACAGCACGCAATAGCAGCTATTTCAGCTGCTATTGATAACCCTTCATTACGTCTTGAATGGTGTTGATGCCAAAAATCACCTTTTGAATAAATGACTCTGAACTTTTCACTAAGTTAAAATTTGGGTGTTGCGACCAGACGGCTTGAAGTTTGTCGTCAAGTATAATTGCTTGGTTGTCTGATTCATTTCTAACAGGGTTATTTGAGTGGATGCTTTGACCTGATTTAGCCGCGGTTTCGAAAAATATAACAGCGTCGTATTGCGCGAGCTCGGTGTTTAAATCGGTGTTCAGGTATTTGAAAAACTCATCAGGGTTATCGGGCCAATAGGCGAGCCCATCTAAACTGCCACGATCGCAAAGCATTAAACGGTCTGGATGTTTGGTGCGTTGAATATGCTCAAGGTGCTTCTGGAGATTATAAATTGCTTGTTGTTGTGCTTTGATTAGACTAGGCGAATCATTACGCTCTATACCACCACTGAATAGCATAGTTGCGGATTCAGGAACAACTACAATTTGAGTTGAAAACTCACGTCGTAATAAATCAATTGCCGTTGTTTTACCACCACCAGGTCCACCTGTTAACACAATCCGTTTTTTCACAATTTACCTATCCTATTAGCCATAATAGCTTTAAGTTAATAGCATAAAGTGAAAATGAGAAGTAGCAAAATAGATTTAGATGATATAAATCATGATTATAGCAATCTTAGCAACCAAGCAAACTGAGTGACTTGCTTAACAGGACCTTTCGAAGGTTCATCACTTTTCATTGCTTGATAACCCATCCCTGCGGTAAAAGCACTTGCGATACCGGCTTTGCTTACTGCAAAGCGTTTTAAACGATAATTAAAAGCTTGATGATGTTGGCGTTTTAATTCATCAGCCAAATCCATTTGTTCGCTAAGTGAGCGTACATTTTTTTGAGGCTTATTAATAAAATAATCAATAATCATGATTCATCCTTATCAATATTAAGAAGCTGTTTAAAACTACGTACTGATTTATCAAACCCAATCTTGCTGCTGACATACCCTATATTCTTCCAAAGCCATACTAAACAAAGTAGTTGCAAAGCGATTAATGAAATCGCTGATAATATTAGCGATTGACTTAGGGTGAATATCGCAATGCCGATTGTGGCAAGTAAACCAGCCCATAACAGCACTAGACCACCTGCGAAACAAACCAGCATAATAATAGTGAGTGCCAACGAGCGTGTTGATAAACGCCACTCAGCGGCTGCTAACTCTTTACATATACCCGCTTGTTTTCGGTAGTCGACGTATAGCTGCTTAGAGTAGTCTGAGAGTTTGGCAAGATGATCTTGCCACTGATCAGCGTTTGACTTCTGATCAGTGGCATCTTGCGTTTTCTCATCTGTAGGTTGAGAAGATTGCATAACAATTACTTACGGCGAATAAGTGCAGTTACTAGCATACCCGCTGCAAACGCAATACCTGCTGTTGCAAGTGGGTTTTCTGAGGCAAGCTGACGTGTTTTGCCGCTGTATTCATTAAATTTAGCACGCGCTACAGCTTGTTTTTCAGAAAGCGTTTTAGCAGAGCTTGACGCACCTTGGCGAACACTGTGCTCGGCACTGGCTGCACGAGTCGATAAAGCATCCACAGCGTGATGTGCTGCTTCAGTTGCTTTATCTGTGAATGGCGCTTCAACTTGAGCCGCTTTTGGATCTACATTACTGTTGCTTGTTGCAGTTGAGTTCGATTTTGTCGTTGCGGTAGTCATAATCATTCCTTAAATATTGCCATTAGTTGGTAAACAACATGTCGCAACCTTCATACCAAATATAAATATCCTTAAGTTTTAATGGTTTATGGTTTTTCGAATTGAATGGTTTTTGTTTTAGCACTGTTTTCTCGTAACTCTTGCAGAGTAACTGAGTAAAAATTACAGTGCGGTAGAAATAGTGTAACTATTCATTGCTCATTCATTCATCATTTTTGCCCAATAGCATGCCAATAAAACAGGTAAAAAAAATTTTTTCTTTGTTTGCCACTTTTTCCCACTTAATTCAGTAGCTTTGCTTGAGGCCTTATTTTTTCTGGCTTTAGAAGGCGAGTATGATGATCAGCTTACTTGACAAAATGGCTTGTCAAGCCCTAAACTGGAGCACTGTGGTAAAAAGTGGTTTTTAGTGGATCAAATTGGATCGGAAATAATCGTCAGCGATTAACAACCTAATTTTAAGGCAAGCTATGTTTCGGGGTGCGAGCTCTCTGAGTTTGGATGATAAAGGACGCTTTGCGGTACCAACCAAGTACCGAGATGCGATCTTGTCTGAAGATCAGGGCACGGTTATTTGCACTGTTGCTTTAAACGAGCCTTGTTTGTGGTTGTATCCATTAGCTGAATGGTTAGAAATTGAATCACGATTATTAAAGATCTCTAACATGAATCCACGCGCACGCCGTATGCAACGAATGTTGCTCGGTAATGCTACAGAATATCAACTCGATAAAAATGGCCGAATCTTGCTTGCGCCGTCGTTACGGGCTCATGCAGAACTTGGAAAAAAAATCATGTTGGTTGGCTTGATGAATAAGTTTGAAATTTGGGATGAAGATCGTTGGCATGAGCAAATGCGCCAAGATACTGAAATTGAACGCCTAGGTGATTTTGAGGCGAACCCTGAGTTCGATAACTTTTCACTCTAACCACAATAATAAAAAGGCAAAAAATAGCTAATGACAGCGCAATTTGAACATGTCTCTGTACTGATGGACGAAACCATAGATGCTTTGGACATTAAACCCGAAGGCATTTACATGGATGGCACATTTGGTCGCGGCGGACATTCAGGTCAAATTCTTGCGCGTCTAAGTGATCAAGGTCGCTTACAAGCAATCGATCAAGATCCGCAAGCGATTAAAGCCGCCGAAAAATTTGCCGACGATACGCGATTTTCAATTGCCCATACCCGTTTTTCAAACTTAAAAACGGTTGCTGAAGATAACAATTTAATCGGCAAGGTTGATGGTATTTTGTTAGATATCGGTGTTTCTTCACCACAGCTAGATGATGCTGAGCGCGGCTTTAGTTTTATGAAAGATGGCCCACTTGATATGCGCATGGATCCAACCAGTGGTCGCAGCGCAGCACAATGGCTAGCTGAAGCTGAACTTGAAGACATCACTCATGTGATCAAAACCTATGGCGAAGAAAAGTTTGGTCGCCGTATTGCTCATAAAATTATTGAGACTCGTGAGCACACTGCGATTACTAGTACCAAGCAGCTTGCTGATTTGGTCGATGAAGCAGTCCCTGTAAAAGATAAACATAAGCACCCTGCAACACGCACATTCCAAGCGATCCGTATTTATATCAACAGTGAACTTGAAGAAATTCAAACTGCACTGCAAGCCGCTGTTGACGTTTTAAAACCAGGTGGGCGTTTAGTCGTTATCTCGTTCCACTCGTTAGAAGATCGCATTGTTAAGCAGTTTATTAAAAAACAGAGTAAGGGAGAGGCGATACCCAGAGGTCTGCCTTTAACGGACGCACAAATAAACAAAAACCTGACGTTAAAGGCAGTGGGTAAAGCCATTAAGCCTAGCAAAACGGAGATTGAAATGAATCCTCGTTCGCGTAGTTCGGTACTAAGGGTTGCGCAGAGATTGTAATGAAAGCTAAAGCGACGCATCGCCAACCAAATTTATTTAAAGAAATTTTTAAAGGCCTAGGAGCGAATAAGCTGACCTTGGCCTTGTTGGTTGTGATCCTTGCATCGAGCTTAGCTGTGGTTCAAGTGACACACTTAGCGCGTCAACAACTAATTGAACAGGATAAATTATTGCAAGAGCGTGATGAACTCGATTTAGAGTGGCGCTACTTGTTGGTAGAAGAAGAGTTTTACTCACAGCATGCACGCATCGAAGAAGTTGCGACCATGCAGCTTGAAATGAAAAGGCCAACTAGCCAAGATGAACAGGTGGTAGTACTGCAATGAGAAGCAGAGGGAAAAAGCCAACAAATACCTTGATCACATGGCGCTTTACGCTCGTGTGTTCAGTTGTTCTACTCGTCTTTATGACGTTAGTTGCTCGTGCTGCCTATTTGCAAGTGATTGAGCCTGATAAAGCCCGTTCAGAAAGTGATAAACGCACAGTACGGGTTGAAAAACAACATGTACAACGAGGTATGATTTTTGACCGCAATGGTAAAGAACTTGCTGTTAGTGTTCCTGTTGTTAGCGTTTATGCAGATCCAAAAGCACTTCATAAATCTTTAGTAAGCAAAGTACTCCGTCAAGCCCGTAAAAATGGTGAAGACCAAAATGCCCTTGCTGAAAACACCAATGAGCTCAATAAACGTATTGCCACGTACTATAACCACGATTTACGTTGGCGAGAGCTGGCTGATGTGCTTCGTATTGAGCCAAAGAAAATTAATGCACGCCTACGCGATAACCCTAAACGCCGCTTTGTTTATTTAAAGCGTCAAGTGACTCCCGCTGTAGCAAATTATATTGGTGATTTACGTTTACCAGGTATCCATTTACTTGATGAATCAAAACGCTATTACCCTGCCGGTGAAGTGACTGCGCATGTTATTGGTTTTACTAACATTGATGGCCACGGTATTGAAGGCATTGAAAAACTTTACGAAAAACAACTTACAGGTGTCGAAGGGCAACGTACTATCCGTAAAGATGCGCAAGGTCGTGAAGTGGAAGTACTTGATGAGCGTGAGCGTGTTGAACCCGAAAATATTCAACTTAGTATTGATCAACGTATTCAGGCAATCGCCTATAAGGCTGTTAAGTCGGCAGTGTTGACATATAAAGCAACCTCAGGATCAGCGATGGTTGTTGATGTAAAAACAGGTGAAGTGTTAGCGATGGTTAATAGCCCTTCGTTTAACCCCAATAACCTTAACGATGCAGCACCTCATAAGCGTCGTAATCGTGCTATTACAGATTTATTCGAGCCAGGTTCAACTGTTAAGCCGCTAGCCATTTTAGCTGGTTTAGACTACGGCTCGATCCAACCGGATGACATCATTGATACTTACCCAGGCTGGATGCGCGTAGGTGGCAGCTTAGTACAAGACACACGAAACCATGGTGAAATGACTTTAAGAGAAATCTTGAAGTATTCAAGTAATATGGGTGTTACAAAAGTGAGCCAAACCGTACCGAAAGACTACTTTGTTGGTCTTTATCAAAAAGTAGGTTTCGGAAGCGATAGTGGAACAGGCATGGTCGGCGAAAGTAGTGGCTTATTTTACCCTAATCGACGTTGGTCAGATCACGAGATAGCAGCGCTTTCATTTGGCTATAACCTAGCGGTTAGCACAGCACAAATGGCCCGTTTCTACGCCATGCTTGGCTCGGGTGGTGTAATGCGTCCGCTAACAGTTTTAAAGCAAGATTCAATCCCTGAGGGTGAGCGTGTTTTTCAACAAAAAGACGTTGAGGCCGTAGTTCACATGATGGAGAGCGTATTTGAAAAAGATGGTACGGCTAGAAGCGTTAAAGTTGATGGCTATCGTGCAGCGGGTAAAACCGGCACCTCTAAAAAAGCTGCTGTGGGTGGCTATGGTGACGAATATGTCGGTTACTTTGCAGGTGTCGCGCCGGCTAGTAACCCTCGTTTAGCTGTTGTAGTAATGATTAATGAACCCGGTGGAGATGTGTATTATGGCGGTGCGACGGCAGGCCCTGCGTTTGCAGAGATTGTCTCCAATGCCTTAAGAATTTTAAACGTCGCACCGGACAAAGATGCGGTTGCGTACGTAGAAGGCAAAGATAACGATGCGTGATTTAAAACCGATTCTTAATCATATTGATGTTGAAGCTAATAGCTTATTGGTTAACCAACTTCGTCTCGATAGCCGAGACGTAAAACCTGGCGATGTATTTGTGGCAATTAAAGGACACCAACTTGATGGTGGCCAGTTTATAGATAAAGCCATTGAAAACGGTGCTGTGGCAATTATTGCTGACCGTTTATGTCAGTTTGAGAGCCATTTTGAAGTACTTTTTTTAATTACTGATTTAGCTAAAAAATTGCCTGCTTTGGCCGCTGCTTTTTATGGTCAGCCTTCTAAACAGCTCGAATTAGTGGGGGTTACGGGTACCAATGGTAAGTCAACAACCACAGCTATGATTGCGCATTTAGCCCAGCAGTGTTACAAGTCAGCTGCGGTTATAGGCACCTTAGGTTATGGTCATCCTGATAATTTAACGCCGCTGATGAATACTACGCCTTCAAGTGTTGACTTACAGCGTATTTTAGCTGAATTAAAACAACAGCACACTGACATTGTGGCAATGGAAGTTTCATCCCATGGCTTAGTGCAACAACGTGTTGATCATTGCCAGTTTAAGGCGGCAGTATTTACTAATCTTTCACGGGATCATTTAGATTATCATGGCTCAATGGAAGCGTATGGTGACGCTAAATTGATGTTAATGCGTGACCATAATCCTGAACTTGTCGTTCTTAATCAAGATGATGCGCAAGTTGAATTGTGGTTAGAAAAATACGACTTTAATAACCTTGTTTGTTATGGACACAAAAACTTAACACCTGAAAATGCACGTTTTGTCTATTTCAGTGACGTAACCTATGACAACACAGGTATTTCCGCTAAGTTCGAAACCAGTTGGGGCGATGTACATATTACATGCGCTTTATTTGGTGAATTCAATCTTTATAACTTGGCTGCTGCACTCGCAACGCTTCTTGGCTTAGGGTATCCACTTAAATTATTAGCTGATGCGTGTAGTACTTTGCAGCCTGTTGCAGGGCGTATGCAGGCATTTAGTGCGCCAGGTCAACCAACCTGTATTGTAGATTACGCTCACACTCCTGATGCGCTGGCACTTGCATTACAAGCATTGCAAAAACATGTTCCGGGTGGCGTGAGTTGTGTTTTTGGCTGCGGCGGTGACCGCGATAAAGGCAAACGCCCAATGATGGCAAAAGCTGCAGAAGGGAATGCAGACCGTATTATTGTCACCAGCGATAATCCACGCAGTGAAGATCCTGATGCGATTATTGCTGATGTGATTGCTGGGCTTGAACACCCAGAGCAAGCGCATAGTGAAGCAGATCGCGCGCGTGCAATCAGCTACGCAATAGAACAAGCAAGTGCTGATGATGTCATTCTTATTGCAGGTAAAGGCCACGAAGATTATCAAATTATTGGCGAGCAACGTATCGATTTTTGTGATCGTCAATATGTACAACAACAATTAAAAGAAAAATCGCAAGGGGCGCAGTTATGATCCCTATGGATTTTGATTGGCTAGCAAAGGTTCTAGCAACCGATTACCAAGGTGGTAATCAACAAGTTAAAAATATAAATACAGATACGCGTACACTTTGTGACGGAGACGTGTTTTTGGCGCTTCAAGGCCCAAACTTTGATGGCCACAAATTTATAGCACAAGCCAAAGAAAAAGGGGCGATTGCCGTGATAGTGGCACATCCTGTTAATGTCGATATTGTGCAGTTTGTGGTCACTGATACACGCATTGCGCTAGGTGAAATTGGCTCAGCCGTTATGGCACAAGTTGCACCTAAAACTATTGCGATTACAGGCAGTGTTGGTAAGACAACCGTAAAGGAAATGTGTGCGGCAATTTTGTCAGGGCACGGTGAAGTGCTTTCGACGAAAGGCAACTTTAATAATGACATTGGTGTGCCACTGACTTTATTACGCCTTGAACCACAGCATGAATATGCGGTGATTGAATTGGGTGCGAATCACATCGGTGAGATTGCTTACACTGTTGCAATGACTAAACCCGATGTCGCCGTGGTGTGTAATGTAGCAGCTTCTCACTTAGAAGGTTTTGGCTCATTACAAGGTGTAGCAACAGCAAAGGGCGAAATCTATGATGGCTTAAAGCCAGATGGTGTAGCCGTGGTTAACTGTGACAGCGATTTTGCTGATTTTTGGCTCGCCAAACTAAATGATCGCAACGTAAAACGTTTTTCTACCAGCAAGCAATTAGATTATTGGGCAGAAGATGTGGTGCTTGATGAACAGGCTCGCGCATCTTTTATGCTGTGTAATCAAGATAAAAAAGTACCTGTCACCCTTGCTCTACCTGGTAAGCACAATATTGCTAACGCATTGATTGCCACAGCCTTAACGACTGAGCTTGGCGTAAGCCTTGAAAGCATTGCATCGGCACTGGCAACCATGGGTGAAGTTAAAGGTCGTGTGAATGTGCTTAAAGTCTCTGACACCCTGACTGTGATTGATGACACTTATAATGCCAATGTACAGTCTGTAAAGGCGGCGATTGATTTATTAAGTGATATGCCTGGTCGTCGCATTTTTGCACTAGGTGATATGGGCGAGCTTGGCGAAGAAGCGCGTTTTTATCATCAACAAGTCGGCGAGTACGCACAGCAAAAAGGGATTGATGAGCTATATAGCTTAGGCGTATTGAGCAAGTCAGCCAGTGATGTATTTGAAAAGCCAAACCGCCACTTCTCAAGCCGCGAACAATTACTACAACAATTGCAGAGTGTGCTTGCTCAGTCTCAGCAAAAAACCACGATAGTTGTAAAAGGGTCACGTAGTTCTCGTATGGAACTAGTCGTCGCAGATTTAGTTAATAGCCAGCAAAATGGCAACAATGGAGTATCGTCATGTTAGTTTGGCTGGCAGAGTATTTAACACAATATTACAGTGGTTTTAATGTATTTTCGTACCTAACGCTGCGCGCGATTTTAGGTATTTTAACAGCATTACTGATATCACTTTATTTTGGTCCAATATTAATCCGTGGCTTGCAAAAGATGCAAATTGGTCAAGTTGTTCGTCATGATGGACCAGAGTCTCACCTGTCGAAAAAAGGCACGCCAACCATGGGTGGCATTTTGATTTTAGGTGCGATTTTTACCAGCACACTGTTGTGGGCTGACTTATCTAATAAGTATGTTTGGGCAACCTTATTTGTTGTGGGATCATTGGGTATCGTTGGCTTTATTGATGATTACCGCAAGGTTATTCGTAAGGATCCAAAAGGGCTGATTGCTAAATGGAAGTATTTTTGGCAGTCAGTCATTGCTTTAGTCGTAGCAAGTGCATTGTACTTTACATCCCAGCAAGCAAGTGAAACGTCTTTGGTTGTGCCATTTTTTAAAGATGTACTGCCGCAACTTGGTTTGTTTTATATCGTCATGACTTACTTTGTAATCGTCGGCACATCGAATGCAGTAAACCTGACAGACGGCCTAGATGGTTTAGCGATTGTACCTACTATTTTAGTGGCTTCGGCCCTTGCTATTATTGCTTACCTTACCGGTAATGTGAATTTCTCAAGCTACTTACATATTCCGCATTTACCACTGGCAAGTGAGCTGGTTGTGGTATGTACCGCGATTGTTGGTGCAGGCCTTGGCTTTTTATGGTTTAACACTTACCCAGCACAAGTCTTTATGGGCGATGTCGGCTCATTAGCGCTGGGCGGAGCACTTGGCATTATTGCGGTACTCGTTCGACAAGAACTTATTTTAATTATTATGGGTGGTGTATTTGTAATGGAAGCATTATCGGTGATTTTACAGGTAGGCTCTTACAAATTACGCGGCCAACGTATTTTTAGAATGGCACCCATTCATCATCACTATGAGTTGAAAGGTTGGCCTGAGCCACGTGTAATTGTGCGCTTTTGGATTATTTCAATCGTGCTAGTTCTTGCTGGCCTTGCTACATTGAAGATCAGGTAAATGACAGTTATTAACGAGATAAAAAATAAAAAAATTACAGTGCTCGGACTCGGTGTAACCGGTCTGGGCATTGTGCGTTTTTTATTATCTCAGAACATCAGCCCTAGGGTAGTTGATAGTCGTCAACAGCCACCAGGTGCAGATTGGTTAAGCGAGCATGCTCGTGAGTTAACGACTCACTTTGGTGATTTAGATAATGCACAGCTGAGCAGCAATGACATTATTATCATCAGTCCTGGTTTAAGCTTAGCGACACCGGCTGTCGCAAACGCAATTGATGCTGGTGTTGAAGTGATTGGTGATGTTGAGTTGTTCGCGCGCCTAACAAATAAACCCATTGTCGCAGTGACGGGTTCAAATGGTAAGTCGACCGTTGTTACATTGGCGTTTGAAGTGCTTAAAGCGGCGGGTTATAAAGTAGGCCTTGGCGGTAACATTGGCACTGCGGTGCTTGATTTACTGTCGCAAGACTGCGATGTGTATGTACTTGAGCTGTCGAGCTTTCAGCTTGACACCACGCACAGCTTAAAAGCCAAGAGCGCTTGCGTACTTAATGTGAGCGAAGATCATTTAGATCGTTATTCAAGCTATCAAGCTTATATAGATTCAAAACAAAGTATTTATAACGGATCAGAGCTTGCTGTCGTCAATGCTATTGATGTGGCAACGCACACAGCAAAACAACCACAAGTAAGCTTTGCCCTTGCGCATGCTGACTATGCACTGATTGAGCATCAAGGTGAGCAATATTTTGCAGCTTATGGGAAACCCGTGTTACCCGCAAGCAGCTTGAAAGTGGTGGGCTCGCATAATCAACAAAATGCCTTAGCTGTAATGGCATTGCTCAGTCCTTTTGACATAACAGCGGCGCATTATGAACAAGCATTCGGCGCATTTACAGGACTTGCGCACCGTTGTCAGTTTGTTGCTGAAATTAAGGGTGTAAAGTATTTTAATGACTCAAAGGCGACCAATGTCGGCGCAACCATCGCAGCCATTGAAAGCCTAGCCGATCAAGCAAAGCAGTTAGTTGTTATTGCAGGTGGTGATGCGAAAGGGGCTGATTTAGATGCTCTAAAACCGTATTTAAGCAGCAAAGTCAAAGCCTTGGTATGTTTTGGTAAAGACGCCAAAGCCCTCGTGGCACTGAGTGAAAAAGGTCACTTAACCACGAGTATGCATGAAGCTGTGCAGCTAGCGAAAAACCTCAGTGTTAATGGTGATATCGTACTTTTAGCGCCAGCTTGTGCCAGTATTGATATGTATAACAACTACATGCAACGTGGTGATGATTTTACGCAATGCGTATTGGCGGAGGCAGTATGATTGCATTTGCAGATATCCGTGACGCATTAACGCCTAAGCAGTCCGCACAGCTTTATGACGTCCCCTTATTGTATTGCATGATAATGCTGATTGGTGTTGGTTTTGTCATGGTAACCAGTGCTTCTATGCCTACCGCTGAAAGGTTATTTGACGACCCTTACCATATTATTATTCGCCATGCGATGTTCCTTGTTATGGGGTTTATCTTATTTTGGATCACAACCAATGTACCTATGGATTGGTGGAAACGAAGTAATCCCTATTTGTTATTGCTTGGTCTTGCTTTGCTTTTATTAGTCCTTGTTGTGGGTCGCGAAGTGAATGGAGCAAAACGCTGGATCCCGATTGGGCCTGTGGGTTTTCAGGTTGCTGAAGCCGCTAAATTATACTTTTTTAGTTACATCGCTGGCTACTTGGTTCGTAAGCGAGAAGAAGTGCAAGAAAACTTAAAAGGCTTTGCAAAGCCTATGGTGGTATTCGGTGCATATGCTTTATTAATTTTATTACAGCCTGACTTGGGTACCGTAGTAGTACTATTTGTTACGACGGTGGGCCTATTATTTTTAGCCGGTGCGAAGCTATGGCAGTTTTTTGTCTTGATTTTAACAGGCGTTGCCGCCGTTGTCGGATTGATCATTGCTGAACCTTACCGTATGGCACGTGTTGTAGGCTTTTTAGAGCCGTGGGAAGACCCGTTTGGTAAGGGGTATCAACTCGTGCAGTCACTAATGGCATATAGCCAAGGGGGCTGGTTTGGGCAAGGTTTAGGTAACAGCGTACAAAAATTGCAGTATCTACCAGAAGCGCATAATGACTTTATCTTTGCTGTAATTGGCGAAGAACTCGGCTTTTTTGGGGTTATGAGTATTTTATGTGTGTTGGCTGTTTTGGTATTCAGGGCATTATTAATTGGTCAAAAGGCACTTAAATGCGGAAAAGAGTATGAAGGCTATTTTGCGTTTGCGATAGGTATTTGGTTTGCTTTTCAAACCATGGTAAATGTCGGTGCAAGTGCTGGTATTTTACCAACCAAAGGCTTAACACTGCCATTTATTTCTTATGGTGGTTCGAGTTTGTTGGTGATGACGATAGCCACAGGTGTACTTTTACGTATTGACTTTGAAACTAAAATGGCCACCAAGCAAGCGACTTCAGGAGGTAAGCGATGAGTAAAAAATTACTTGTTGTTGCCGGTGGTACTGGTGGACATATTTTCCCGGGCATTGCAGTGGCTGACTTTCTCAAACAGCAAGGCTGGCAGGTTAGCTGGATTGGTACACCTGATCGAATGGAAGCAACTGTGGTTCCTAAGCACAACATTGAAATTGATTTTATCGATGTCAAAGGGGTGCGAGGTAATGGCATTAAACGGTTAATTAAAGCACCATTTATGGTGATGAATGCGATTTTTCAAGCACGTAAAATTTTAAAAGTACAACGCCCTGATGTGGTACTTGCAATGGGTGGTTATGTGACAGGACCAACAGGGATTGCAGCAAAAAGTTTAGGTATCCCGTTAGTGATTCATGAGCAAAATGCAGTCGCTGGTATGAGTAACCGTTGGCTAGCCAAGTTTGCCAGTAAAGTATTGGCGGCTTTTCCTTCAGCATTTGCTAAGGGGCAGTGCGAGGTAGTCGGTAATCCAGTGAGGGCAAGTGTTGCTCAAGTTAGTGCAAAACAAACAAGCACACCCATTAATATATTAGTCGTGGGGGGATCGTTGGGAGCGCAGGTGCTTAATCACACTTTACCTGCTGTATTCAGTGCACTTTCAGCGCAAACAACGCTTAATATATGGCACCAAACCGGAAAAAATAATGAACAAAAAGTCACGGCAGACTATCAACAACTAGGTCTTGCTGAAAATACGAAAGTGGCTGAGTTTATTGATGATATGGATAGTGCGTATCAATGGGCTGATTTGGTAATTTGCCGTGCTGGTGCATTAACGGTTAGTGAGATTGCCGCAGCAGGTCGAATGGCATTATTTGTGCCGTTCCCACATGCAGTGGATGACCATCAAACTGCTAATGCTGCTTATTTAGTTAATTCAGGTGCTGCACTGATGATGCAGCAAAACGCGTTTTCTAAAGAGGCGGTGGTGGATTTGTTGACACCGTACTTAATTGCACCAGAAAAAATTTCCATAATGGCAAGCAAAGCAAAACAGCTTGCTATTTTAGATGCCACAGCCAAGGTTGCAAACCGCTGTGAGCAGCTAGTAGATAGAAGAGATTCGTAGTGAAAGAAAGCATGATAAAAGAAAACAACACGCGCCCTGCGATGCGTCGTATCGACACCATCCACTTTGTCGGAATTGGTGGTGCAGGGATGGGTGGTATTGCCGAAGTACTTGCTTTTGAAGGTTACCGTATTACCGGCTCTGATATTGCGCACAGTGCAATGACTGAGCGCCTAATTCATGTTGGCGCAGAAGTGTTTATTGGCCATGATGAAAACAATGTAAAAGATGCCAGCGTTGTGGTGGTATCAAGTGCCATCAATGAGCAAAATCCCGAAATTAAAGCGGCCAGAGCAGCGCGTATTCCTATTGTTCGCCGTGCAGAAATGCTCGCTGAACTAATGCGTTTTCGCCACGGTATTGCTGTGGCTGGAACGCACGGTAAAACAACTACAACCAGCTTAATCGCGAGCATTTATGCGCAAGCAGGTCTTGATCCAACCTTTATAATTGGTGGTCTCTTAAATAGCGCAGGTAGTAATGCCAAAGTCGGTAAGAGTGATTTCTTGATTGCAGAAGCCGATGAAAGTGATGCATCATTTTTGCATTTACAACCTATGGTATCGGTGATCACGAATGTTGAAGAAGATCATATGGATACCTATGGTGGCAGTTTAGAGAAGATGAAAGATACCTATGTCGATTTCATCCACAACCTGCCATTTTACGGTCTCGCTGTTGTGTGTATCGATTCAGACGTTGCTGCTGAGCTTATTCCACGTTTTGGCCGCCCAGTGATCACCTATGGTGAGTCAACGGATGCAGATTATAGAATGCTTAACTTCAGTCAAACAGCTAACACATGCTCGTTCGATGTTGTGAATAAACAAGGTGAAAGCTTACCTGTAACTCTAAATATGCCTGGTAAGCACAACGCTTTAAATGCAACAGCGGCTATTGCTGTTGCCAAAGATCAGCATATTGCTAACCAAGCGATTTTAGAGGCGCTTGCGCAGTTTGAAGGAGTGGGTCGTCGTTTTCAGCATTACGGCACTTTTGATAATGAACGTGGTAATGTCATGTTGGTGGACGACTATGGTCATCATCCATCTGAAGTTGCAGCAACCATTGCGGCAGTGCGCGAAGGTTGGCCTGATAAGCGTTTAGTGATGGTTTATCAGCCTCACCGTTATAGCCGTACACGTGACTTGTATGAAGATTTCGTGAAGGTATTGGCAGATGTCGATCAACTTTTATTACTTGATGTGTATTCAGCAGGTGAAGAGCCAATAGTCGGAGCAGATAGTAAGAGTTTATGTCGTAGTTTGCGTCAACGAGGCAAAGAGCCTATTCATGTTGCCAATAGCTCTGAGCTTGCAGGCGTTCTTGCTAACCTTCTGCAAGATAACGATTTAGTATTAACTCAAGGTGCTGGTAATATTGGTCAGTTAGTTAAGACGCTCGCGGCTACTAACTTATCTATTGAACAACTTAAGCAGGTAAATGTATGAGCCAGTTAAGCGACAAATTTGGCAAAGTAGCAGTACTTTTTGGCGGCACGTCTGCTGAGCGAGAAGTTTCTCTAAAATCAGGCCAAGCTGTGTTGAACGCTTTGCAAAATGTCGGCGTTGATGCCATTGCTTTTGATCCAAAAGACCAGCCGCTGTGGCAATTAAAAGAATTAAATGTTGAACGTGTGTTCATTGCTCTACATGGTCGTGGTGGTGAAGACGGTACGATTCAAGGTGCACTTGAATTTATGGGGATTCCTTATACCGGTAGTGATGTTTTAGGCTCAGCACTGGCGATGGATAAAGTACGCTGTAAACACTTATTTAAAGCAATGGGCTTAAGTACCGCTCCTTATGCTGTTGTTGATAGCCGTTATGAGTTTGATAGCCAAGCAATTATTAATCAGTTTGGCAAAGTGATGGTTAAGCCGTCACATGAAGGCTCAAGTATTGGTATGGCAGAAGCAAACAGCGCAGAGCAACTAGATACTGCGCTCAACGCTGCATTTAAGTTTGATAGCCAAGTGCTTGTTGAGCAGTGGATCACGGGGCGTGAGTTTACCGTTGCTGTGCTTGGACACGATGTTCAGCCGGTCATTGAGATGACCACGCCAAATGGTTTTTATGACTATCAAGCTAAGTATCAGTCAAGTACAACTCAGTACCATTGCCCTGCGGATATATCTGTGCAAGAAACTGAACTGTTGCAAGATATGGCATTAAAAGCATTTGATTTAGTCGGAGCCAGTGGTTGGGGACGTGTCGATGCGATGCGCGATGAGCAAGGTAATTTTTACTTACTTGAAGTCAATACAGTTCCTGGCATGACTGAAAAATCATTGGTACCAATGGCAGCAAAAGCCAACGGAGCGAGTTTTGAGCAATTAGTTGTTCGCATTTTGGAGCAAACCCTTTAATATGCATCACTTTTTAGAAAAAGCACAACAGTTAAAGCAGCGGCTCAATTGGTCGTTGATCTTTGGCGTGAGCTTTTTTCTTATCGTGATTTTTAGTTTGATTAAAATCACTACCGGTGTGTCAGATTGGTTGGTCGAAAATAAAGATGCGCAAATAAAGCACTTAGCTGTACAAGGTGAGCCTAAGTATACAGATGAAAAGGCTATTATTAGCGCAATAAAAAAAGCCGACTTATCGAGTTTTTTTGAATTGGATGTTAAACATGTGCAACGCTTAGTACAAAGTTTGCCTTGGGTGGCGACGGCATCGGTCAGAAAGCAGTGGCCTGATACTATTCAAGTGTATGTGGTTGAGCATGAAGCGGTTGCACATTGGAATGATGATTTATTGTTAAATCAGTCTGGTGAAGTGTTTCAAGCAAGCAGTGATAAATTACCAAACACATTACCTAAGCTCTATGGCCCTGAAGGGAGTGAGGTAGAAGCATGGACGGCATTTGGTCAATTTAAAGCGATGCTAAAAGTGAATAATTTAGAGCTAACAAGCCTCGCGCTTTCAGAGCGTTTTTCATGGCAGCTGTGGCTTGATAATGGCATTCGCCTCAATTTGGGGCGTAAAGAAAAAGCAAAGCGTGTACAACGTTTTATAGATGTGTATCCGCGCATGGAACAACGTGTAGATGCACAAATTGATGTTGTTGATTTACGGTACGATACCGGTCTTGCAGTGAGCTGGAAGCCATTGCAAGAGGAACAATTAGAAAATAAGAGTAAGGCATGACTAAGTCAGCAGAAAGAAACCTAGTGATTGGATTAGACGTTGGCACCTCAAAGGTAGTGGCCACCGTTGGTGAAATCACCGCAGATAATAAACTCAGCATTGTGGGTGTTGGCAGCCAAGTTTCGCATGGTATGGACAAAGGTGGCGTTAACGACCTTAACCTTGTTTCTGAATCGATTCGTCGCGCTATTGATGAAGCTGAACTAATGGCAGATTGCCGTATCAGTTCTGTTTATTTAGGTATTTCTGGTAAACATATTCAGTGTCAAAACGAAAGCGGCGTGGTTGCGATTAACAACACTGAAGTCACTGATGAAGATATTGAGAATGTGATTCACATTGCACGTTCAGTGCCTATTTCGGCGGAACGAAAAATGCTACATGCGTTACCGCAAGAATACAGTATTGATATGCAAGAGGGGATTAAAAACCCATTAGGCATGAGTGGGGTACGTATGGAAGCGCGTGCGCACATCATTACTTGCTCAAATGACATGGCTAAAAACATAGAAAAATGTGTTGAGCGCTGTGGGTTAGAAGTTGATCAACTGATATTTACTGCATTAGCGTCATGCTATTCCGTTCTGACAGATGATGAAAAAGAGCTGGGCGTGGCTGTTATGGATATCGGTGGCGGAACGATGGATATCACCATTTATATTAATGGTGCGCTTCGTCACTCAGCAGTTATTCCGGTTGCGGGCAATCAGGTGACTGGCGATATTGCAAAAATATTTAGAACACCTATATCGCATGCTGAATCACTCAAAGTACAATATGCGTGTGCAAGCAGCCAAATGGCAAGCAATGAAGACACCATTGAAGTGCCGAGTGTGGGTGGTCGACCTGCACGTATTATGTCGCGTCATACCTTATCTGAGGTTGTTGAGCCACGATTTAGAGAATTATTTGAGTTGGCAATGGAAGAAATACGCCGCTCAGGTTTAGAAGACCAAATTGCTGCCGGTCTTGTCATAACTGGCGGGACGGCAAAAATGACAGGCGCAATGGAAGTGGCAGAAGACATTTTCCAAATGCCTGTAAGAATTGGCAAACCAATTGGGATAGTTGGTTTGACAGATTATGTTGATGATCCTTCGTACGCAACCGCTGTTGGTTTGTTACAATACGGCCGTACAATGCAATCGATGAATGCACAAAAGTCGAAAGCAGAAGGTGATAATAATTGGTGGAACCGTATTACGAAGTGGTTCCAAGGTGAGTTTTAAGACTCAAGTCGGAGAGTAAAGATGTTTGATATAATGGAACAGCACAGCGAAGAAGCTGTCATTAAAGTAATTGGCGTGGGCGGTGGCGGCGGTAACGCTGTTGAGCACATGGTAAAACAACAAATTGAAGGTGTACGCTTCATTGCGGCGAATACCGATGCACAAGCACTGCGTAATTCATCAGCAGATGTCACTGTACAGCTAGGTACGCAAATCACTTCTGGCTTAGGTGCTGGAGCCAACCCTGAAGTGGGTCGTAATTCAGCGGAAGAAGATGCTGAAACAATCCGTGCAAGCCTTGAAGGTGCTGACATGGTGTTCATCGCTGCAGGTATGGGCGGTGGTACAGGTACCGGTGCGGCTCCTGTGGTTGCTAAAATTGCTAAAGAGTTAGGGATCTTAACTGTTGCAGTTGTAACACGCCCGTTTGACTTTGAAGGTAAAAAGCGTGCCGCAGCGGCTGAACAAGGTATTAATGAATTGTCAGAAACTGTTGATTCACTTATTACAATTCCGAACAATAAATTGCTTAAAGTTTTAGGCAAAGGCACGACATTATTAGATGCCTTCGCAAAAGCAAACGATGTGTTATTTGGTGCGGTTCAAGGTATTGCAGAATTAATCACACGCTCTGGTCTAATCAACGTGGATTTCGCCGACGTACGTACTGTTATGTCAGCGATGGGCACTGCGATGATGGGGACTGCGTCAGCGTCTGGCCCAGACCGTGCGCAAGAAGCAGCAGAAGCCGCTATTTCAAGCCCATTACTTGAAGATGTCGATTTAACCGGTGCTAAAGGCATTCTAGTTAATATCACAGCAGGTATGGATATTGCGATTGAAGAGTTTGAGATTGTTGGTAATCACGTTAAAGCGCTTGCGTCAGAAAACGCAACGGTGGTTGTTGGTGCGGTAATTGACCCTGAAATGAGTGATGAGTTACGCGTTACAGTCGTTGCAACTGGTCTAGGTGGCGAGCGTCGTCCACAGTTTGGTATTGTTGATAATGGCTTTAAAAAAGCATCGGGTTCAGATGTGCAAAGCACAACAAGCCAATCGACTAGCAGCATGTACGTGCCAAGCTTTGCAAGCCAAGGTAGTAGCGACGATGTAAGCGTGTCAGCAGGTGTTGATAAGCAAGAATCTGTGAAGCAAAATACAGCAAGTAGTTCAGTATCAAGTAATACTGAAAGCAGCAAAAAGTCTGATAAGTCAGAAGGTGGCGATTATTTCGACATTCCAGCGTTTTTGAGAAAACAAGCTGACTAAGATTTTTTTATGGTATTTTGCCTGAAAAGTAAACAAATTTGGCAGTTGAGTGTATTTATGATACAATCCGCCGTCTAACTGTAACTATAAGTGAGCGAACCTATGATTAAACAGCGTACGATTGCAGAAGTAGTCAAAGCCATAGGAATTGGACTTCATAAAGGTGAGAAGGTCACTATTACTCTCCGACCTGCGAGCGCAAATACTGGGATTGTATTTCGTCGTGTGGACCTTGACCCGGTTGTTGATTTTGAAACAACACCTGAAGCCGTTGGCGATACGCAATTGTGTACCTGTTTAACAAACAAAGATGGTGTTCGTTTATCAACGACTGAGCACCTTATTGCTGCCGTTGCGGCAATGGGGATTGATAATCTAATTGTTGAATTAGATAGCTCAGAAGTGCCGATTATGGATGGTAGTGCATTACCATTTATTTACTTGTTACAAAAAGGCGGCATTAAAGAAGTAAATGCAGCTAAGCGCTTTATTCGTATTAAAGAAAAAGTACGTATTGAAGAAGGCGATAAATGGGCTGAAATAGAACCCTATGATGGTTTTCACATCGACTTTGAAATTGCGTTTGATCACCCAGCAATCAATGAAAGCCGTCAACGTATCGGTTTAGATATTACTACGCAGAGCTTCACTGAAGAAATCAGCCGTGCACGTACTTTTGGTTTTATGAAAGATATCGAGTATATGCATGCTAATAACCTAGCATTAGGTGGTAGCATGGATAACGCAGTTGTTTTGGATGACTTTAAAGTACTAAATCCAAACGGCTTACGTTATAGCGATGAGTTTGTTAAACATAAAATCTTAGACTGTGTTGGCGACATGTTTATGACTGGCCACAACATTCTAGGTAAAATCACGGCTTATAAATCAGGTCATGATTTAAACAATAAACTACTTCGTAAAATTATGGCGACTGAGTCAGCATGGGAGTGGGCAACATTTGAGACCCCAGTGACTATGCCTGCACCAGGCCTAGAAGTAGCGACAGCTTAATCGCAAGCATATTACAGTTATAAAAAATGACGCTTTTAGCGTCATTTTTTTGCCTTGTTTATAATCCAAGAATAGCTTCAAGCTCTACTAACTGGTTGATTTGATAAGTTGGTTTAATATCTTCAGGTAATAGAACACCTGGGTGTTGCAACCAGCAAGTATCGATACCCACATTATAACCCCCTAAAATATCGCTGGCTGCTGTATCACCAACCATTAAGATTTGCTCTTTTGGCGGATTGCCCATTAATTGAAACGTGTGCTGAAAAATTTCAGGAGCAGGCTTTGCTTTACCTACTAACTCTGAAATAACGAGCCAATCAAACATATCTTGTAAACCTGTATGCTCTAGGCGTTTTTGCTGTAATTTAGCAAAGCCATTAGTAATAATGCCCAGCTTTGCATGTGGCTTTAACTTTGCCAACAACTCAACAGCACCAGGCAGTGGCACACAAATTGATGCCATCGCATCTAAAAAGCCATCGTTAAGAGTTTTAGCGGGAACATTGAGCTTGTTAGCCCACTGGGTAAAACGGGTTATTTGTAGCTCACTGGCAGTGATCTCATGCTTTTGATAGGCAATCCAAAGAGGTTTATTAGTGGCTTGGTAATGCTGATAGTCTGCATCAGTAAATTTTACGCCATAATTGGCGAACATCACCTTTAACCCTTCAAATGCATTAAAACTGAATAGGGTTTCATCGGCATCGAATAATACGTGGCTATACTTCATGGTTATCCTAACTACTGATTAAATAAGCTCGGGTGTAAAAATGGCGCCATTGCGAGTGTAAGCGCTTGTATATAGGTGCTTTCGCGGGTAGCAAGGTGATTGGTTAATAAGCCAATAGCGCCCCCTTGTTGTTTGATATTAACTGTATTGAATGCCTCATCCATGACATCACCCAGTTCTTTACCGGCCAATAAGGCATCGTAAAAAGGTTGCGGTAAGGGGAGGTTACTACTGCGACCAACACTAAATTGTTGTTTATTTGCAATAACTACATATGCAAAGGTTGCTGCACCATAACTAAACTGTTCTGCGCCACCTTCCATTGCTGCATAAAAGTCAGCGTTAAAGTGAGTTTGGCAGTATTTTACGCGGTTTTCAGCACCTATACGGGTCTCATCTTCCCCCAATGGCTGATCAGGCACATCGGAAGGGGCGTGTTCACCTTTGCATTCAATGATATGGTCTGGGAAGTAAAGGCTAAAGACATGTTTAGCTGCATTAATTTTAACAGGGTTCTTTGAACCGACAACAACACGTAATATTTCTTTCAAGCTGACGACTCCATCATTGTTGGTTGAGTCAGCAGTGTACCCGAGTGATTTAAATCGGCAAGTCAACTGGGGCTAAATTTTCCAGTGCACGTTTTTTCAAAATGATGTCTTTGATTAGCGGTGTTAAAACAAGTTCCATCGCTAAGCCCATTTTCCCACCTGGTACAACTAGGGTGTTTATACGTGACATAAAACTACCTTCAATCATGCGTAGATAATATGGAAAATCTACATCTTCAATGCCACGAAAACGGATAACAACAAAGCTTTCGTCTAGTGACGGAATATCTTTAGCGCTAAATGGGTTTGAAGTATCAACCGTTGGCACGCGCTGGAAGTTAATATGAGTACGTGAGAATTGTGGCGTAATGTGGTTGATGTAGTCGTCCATACTGCGCACAATTGAGCCCATGACGGCCTCGCGAGAGTGGCCTCGTTCTGAGGTATCACGGATTAGTTTTTGGATCCATTCAAGGTTGATGATAGGCACCATGCCAATAAGCAAATCCACATGCTTGGCTACATCATGGTCTTGGTCAACTGTACCACCATGTAAGCCTTCATAAAAGAGGATATCGGTATTGGCTTCTAGGTCTTGCCAAGGAGTAAAGGTTCCAGGCAACTGGTTGTAAGGCACGGCTTCATCAAAAGTGTGCAAGTAGCGTCTAATTTTTCCTTGGCCAGTTTCACCATATTGGTAGAATAATTCTTCGAGTGCACCAAAGTCGTTAGCTTCACGACCAAAATAGCTTATGTGCTTGCCCTCTTGCTGTGCTTCACGAACTTTTTTATCCATTTCAGGACGCGTATAACGATGAAAGCTATCACCTTCGATAAAGGCCGCATCAATATTTAAGCTTCTAAAGATATGCTTAATGGCATTCGTGGTGGTGGTTGTGCCTGCACCAGATGAGCCGGTAATTGCGATAATTGGGTGTTTAGCTGACATAATTGTTCTCGTTATTAGTGAAGTCGTGTTATTTGCTCAAGCACTCAGTTAAAGTAACAAAAAACAAACACGCCTTAGTTATAAAGGTCGAGTATAGTAAGGTCAAGTGACTGGCCAATTAAATAACGCTATCATGAGCGAATAAGAATTAAAACGAGAGAGCAACATGAAATTAATTTCGCCTTTATTTTTTGCGCTGACAAGTACATTTTTATCAACTGCAGTGGATGCTGCGATGCCGAAAAGCGAAATATTATTAGCGGATCTTGATACACCTTATGGCATGAAGGTGTCTCGTATTACCGATGATACAAGCTATAACAATCAACCATTTTTGATTGACCAAGGTGTTTATTATACCCATGAAGTAATTGCTGAGCAGGGGCAATCACAAACTGACTTGTACTATTTTGATTTTGCCAGTCAAAGTGCCTCTAACCTAACAAATTCTCCTGTTAGTGAATATTCACCTACTTTAATGCCTGACAAACAGGCTTTATCAGCGATCGTAGTGGAAAAGGATGGTAAGCAAAAATTGTGGCAATACCCTCTAAAATCAGACCAACAAGCAAGTCGTATTTTTGAATGGATTGAGCCTGTTGGCTACCATGCATGGGGAGCCGACAATGATCTTGTTATGTTTATTTTAGGCGAACCACATACCTTACAATACACATCACTCGCTGCTGCTAATCCTCAAATTATTGCCGGTGATATAGGTCGTACACTTATTTTTGATAAACACACAAACAGCTTTTTGTTTAGTTATAAAAAAGATAACCAGCATTGGTTGGCACGCTTTTCAGCTAAGACGAATGAAGTTGCCGATTTATTCCGACTACCTGACGCAGTACAAGATTTTACATTAGTGAATCACAACACAGTGGCGTACGCAGTTCAAAGCCGTATTTATAAACGTGACTTGAATGATGCAGGGGGGGTGTCGCAGTGGCTTGATTTAGGTCGTTATTGTGAAACCTCAATTACACGATTAAGTTATCATAATAGTAAGCTTGCATTTGTGTGCAATAAATAAGTAACGATTTTCAATAGATTACTGTACTGTGTTTATTATTGAACATTTTTAACAAGGCGCGCACTTGTCTTTATCCGCAGCACAACTTAGTGAACAGCTTATAAAATTAGGCTGTCGTAGTAATTTTAAAATAAAAAATATTAACGAGTTCATGCTTGCTCACTCCAAAGAGGCGTTTTATGTGCATGAGCAAAGTGGTCAGGCTAAATTAATTATAAGGCCTGCTTTTGAAGTGTTTAGCGCTGATTTTGAAGCTTTGGAAGGTATCTCTAGAGTTAAAGACTACTTTCATAGTAGTGAAATGACACGCTTCCCTACGCGGATTTATAAAAGTGCTCAGCCCATTCATTATGGTGTTGCTTTTAAAGTGACAACCACCCAAGCCGTTGAATTATTTATTAAGCGGTTAAGTGCTATTTTAGCACAATGAAAAGGGCCACAGATGTGGCCCTAATCTAATGTGGCTGGTTGTTAGCGTTTAAGAAAACTATTCACTGAGCTTAGCTCACGTTTCTTCAGTGCGATACAATCATTCACTCCTTCCTCTAACTTACTCAAAGTGCGAGCATAGCCAGGTTGTTCAGAGATTTTATCAGTAAAGAAGGTTTTGGTTTTTTCTAAACTTTTCGCATCACAGTTTGCGGTTGTGAAGAATGGCAAGTTTGGTATAAAGAACGGCGGTAAGCTCTTAGTGATAGCATCGTAATTATTGTAGATCCAATCAATGAACAACGCTTGGCGTTCTTTACCATAACTTAGGCCACCTAATAAAGTACGCATATCTGAGGCTGTTACTTCATCTGTTAGGCTATAATCTAATACCGCTTTTTGTAGCTCAGGCTTTCCGAAATACCCCATCGCAGCTAGCATTTTAGTACGTACTTGCGGATCTTTGGTTGTTTTAAAGGTTTGCTTGTACTTTTCAAGGAGCTTTGCATCGCCGTGATAGGCTGCCAAATTTAGGTAGGTTGAAGCTAAATATGGGTCAACATTTTCAGGGTTATTCAAATAAAGCGCTGCTTGTGCTTTTGCTGTATCAATCACTTTTTGATCTTCGCCATCAAAACCTAAACGGCTAATAACCTGTGCGCGTAATTGTGATACAGCAGCATCTTCATTTGCTTTTGCTGTTAGACCGTATTGCTTCGCCGCTGGTGCAATGCTGTTACGGATAAATTTCGGCCATAAATCACGGTTGCTGTCATCTTCAAATACACGTTTTTGCGACGCTAAATAACCAAGGGCAGTATTAGCAACAAGCGGGTGCGCATCGCTTACGAATGCTTCAAGAGTTTGCATTAGATTGGCAGCAGAAATAACGCCTGCATCTAATAGAGAGTCTACCGCCGAAAGAAGCGCTAAGCGCTCTCGCACGGTTAGCTTATCCGCTGCGTTGTCGAGTAGGGCACTAAACTGTGCGTCATCTAATAGCCAGCGGTAATAACCCATGGCGCCTTGATCTGGATAAATCCACTCTGGTTCAAAATCGAGGGTTAGCTGTTGTGTCTCTTTGTTCAGCAATATATTGGCTGTTTCAACTTTATCGCCTGCACCATATTTAATCGCAACCGGAACATTCCACAGTTGTGCTGGCGCATCAACACCGGCATTCACAAAGCGGCTTTGGCTAATATTAATTTTCTTTCCGTCTTGGGTTACTTTGATAAGTGGGAAAGATGATTGTTCGATAAACGATTTTAGTACGCTTGCAACGTCTTTATTCGAGGCTTCGCCTAATGCTTGCCAAAGGTCTGCTGCTTCTGCATTTTTATATGAAAACTTCTTCAAGTAAGCTTGAATACCTTGCTGGAATGCCTCTTCGCCAATCCAGTTCTCCACCATTGAAAGCACCGCACTGCCTTTACTGTAAGCAAGGCCAAGGCCATCCATGATGTCAGCTTCGGTTTTTATTGGCTTACGAATAGGCTTAGTACTTAAGCGTGCATCGAGTGCCATTACATGGTTTTGTGGTAAGTCTAGGTGTGACTCAAACTCAGGGTTGATTTGTGCGGTGATTTTCGCAGCCATCCAGCTTGCAAACGCTTCGTTTAACCATAAGTCATTCCACCATTTCATGGTGACTAGGTTACCGTACCACTGGTGAGCTAATTCATGGGCAATGATTGATACATTGCGCTCTTTTTTACTACGTGTTGCAGTGGCAAGGTCGACTAGAAGAATATCTTCACGGTAAGTAACAAGGCCTGCATTTTCCATCGCGCCAAATGGGAATTCTGGTACTGCAACTGAATCAAGTTTTTTATAAACGTAAGGGATGCCAAAGTAATCTTCCAGTGCTTTTAATACGCGTGGCATATTTTCTTTTGCGTAATCAGCAAGATGAATTTTACCTTGCGGCGTCAGTACGCGGCCAGGAATTGGCATGCCTTTAATTTCAAGCTCTTCAAATGGGCCCACAGCCATTGCGACTAAGTAAGAAGGAATAGGCGGCGTTTTATCAAAAAAGTGCGTTGTCATCTCGCCATCAACTTTGGTTTTTAATACTGGTGTGTTGGCATACACTTTTTGAGATGTGGGCGCTGTGATTGTTAGCTGGAATGGAATTTTATAGCTAGGCTCGTCAAATACAGGGAATGCACGACGGGCATCGCTCATTTCAAATTGAGTAAATAGGTAAGGCGTACCCTGATCAAGCGTTTTATATAAACCGACACTTTGACGGTTGTAAGGCGCTGTAAAATCAATTTTTAAAGTGTATTTACCAGGCTGAATTTTTTCATCACAGGTGAATTTAACTTTACCTGTTTTTAGCATTTCAGCACTAAGGTCGCAGTTCTCTGCACCTAAAATCTTGGCCATACTCACAGCGTAATCAATACCGTTTAGTTCGATATAATTCGTTGCTTTAAGTACTTCAAGGGCAATGTCGGTATGACCGGAAAAATTGTCTTTTGCAGGATCAAGCGTAAGTTTTACTTGTTGTGAGCTAGGCTTGGCAAGCTTTTCGATAACATATTCATTGGCGTGGGCTGAGCTAACAGCAAGTGCAACACTCACTGTTAATAGGCTTTTTAAGAACATAAGTATCCCTGATTTTTTGTTGTTAGAAAGGCACCTGCTATGAGGGGCGAAATACCATGCTATCAGGTTTTAATTTGAACAGTAATAAATAGTTAGTAACAAAGTTTGTCAGCTAATGATGGCGGTCGATGAAACGTTGCCAATGCAGTTGCGGGTTGATTTGTCGCACATTTTGTAGCACGGTGTTCAATAGTGGCATATCCGTAAAACGTTGCTCATTGAAATCTTTAAAACCAAGTAAGTAGTTAAAGGCATCTTTGCTGTTTGCTTGCAGTGCATGAATACGAATTTGTTGTTCAAAGTTGAGCCGTAAGCTACTAATCGCCGTTTTCATTCCTTGTTGGTCAACATTGGGAATAGCGCATTTTTGTAAATAACCAGCACGTTCACCTTCACCGGAAAACCAAATGCGTACTTTTTCGCTATAGCGGCCTGATTTAGCAGGTAAATCAAACATCAGCCGTTGTTGGTTTTGTTCGCTTAAAAAGTCTAAGTACTGATCAAGTCCAGCATTAAGTAGTGCATTGTGGATGGGCACATAGCGTGGTTTTATCTTGCCATGAGTGTGAAAATCAAAGCAGCGAACACCATCACACGTGACAATGTTATCAAGAGTTAAATGACCAATTTCATCGCTGTAGGCACCGGTGTAATAAGCGAACAAAGGCAGCCAAAAGTGCCAATGCTTTGCTTGCTCACGAGGAAGACGTTGGTCACTGTAGATGTAACCGTTATACAGGGTATGTAATTCCATGGCCGAAAAGGGCCGGCGACCGAGATGGGACTTCAACCTAATACCTTGATAATAAAGACGCTTTAAGGAGTATACCTGAACAACGTTTAGTTTCCAGCCTAACGACACTACGACATAGAGCATAGTGTCGTGATAAAATTAATCACAAAGTGCTTTTGCAAGTCCTACAGGCTCAATTTCTACACATACTTGGTCATCATTCCAGTTTAAACCAACCAGTGCATCATCTTCGTTTAGATCTTCAACCCATTCATCAAGAAACTCATCAAGGCCAATTTCAACTGGCGTATAGTCTTGCCATTCGTCTTTGCATTGCGCCTTTGCAGCATCTTCGGTGCCCCAAAGTAATAGGACATCAGTGTCACTAAATTGGTTTGATTCACAGACAACAAAACCACCATCTTCAGCACCCAGTGCCCACATCGTTTCGTTGAGACGAACTTTTTCAACGAAGCTTACTAATTCTGATTCAATTTCGATATCGCTCATTTGCCTAACCCTTACCTTTATTTTCGTGGATCTGTTTGTTGTACCGCCGCTTTATCTGCGAATTGATGGTAAAAGCCAACTAAATTTTCTAGTTGGCTAAAATCAGTTAATTCGCGGAAGCGGATCCAATCTAGCAAGCAGTATAAACTGATGTTGAGGTATTCACAGCTTTTAAATACTGGCTCAGATAAATGATTATTTAAATAGGCTAATGTTTCAGCAATTCGTTCATTCTGTAAATTAAAAAACAGTGTGTCAGTGTGTGTGTCGAATCCTGAGCGTTGACATAGAAGCATTTCTACTAATGAGTCATTACAGGCATTAATGATGGTAAGAAAATTCTCTTGTCGCCAACTCAACAGTGGTTGATTGTTTTTTTCGAGTAGGTAGCGAATAATTGAATTTGAATCGGATAGGCTAAAGCCATTATCAATAAGAATAGGAATTTTTCTTGCGGGGCTATGAGTTATCATCGTCTGCCTATCTTGCTCAGAAAATATATCTAAATTTTTAAATACTAAAGCAAGTCCATTTAAATCAGCCCATATTCGAATACGTCTCACAAAGGGGGAGGTTGTTGAACCGAGTAATTCCATGACGATCTCCTGTCGAAAAAAAAGCCGCTGTGAGCGGCTCATTTGTTGGTATTTGTATCAATCTGTACGGCTGGTGACTTCAAGTAAGTGATAACCGAACTGAGTCTGAACTGGGCCTTGTACTTGGTTTACTGGAGCAGAGAATACCACTTTATCGAATTCTGGCACCATCATACCGGGTCCAAACTCACCTAATGCACCGCCATCTTGGCCTGATGGGCAATTTGAGTGAGCTCGTGCAAGATCTGCAAAGTCTGCACCTTGTTCTATTTGCTGTTTTAAGTCTAAACAGTGTGCTTCACTGTCTACTAAGATATGCCTCGCGCTGGCTACTGCCATAATTACTCCCCACAATGTGTGTTTTTGTGAATTAAATGAATAGTCTAGTTCAATATTTAACGAACGAACAATTAAATTTATTGTGTAGCTAGCGCTGTTTCTATAGCTTTGCGCAATTTCTCTGACTGCGGTTTGGTTTTGCTGTTAAAGCGCGTCACTGTTTTTCTGTCGGCGGAAACAAGATATTTATAAAAATTCCAGTTTGGTGAGCTAGTTACCTTATTTAAATGCTGGAATACAGGGTTTGCGCCGCTGCCTCTCACTTCACTGGTAGCGAACATGTTGAAAGTGACCCCATAGTTTATGAAACATACATCGGCAGTCTCTTTTTCATCATCTTCTTCTTGGAAAAAATCATCAGATGGAAAACCCAATATAACTAAGCCTTGGTCTTTATATTCTTTGTTTAGTGCTTCTAAGCCTTCAAACTGCGGGGTAAAACCACAGTTGCTTGCGGTATTAACGATTAGCAGTGGTTTATTTTTAAATTGGCATAGGTTTATCGTTTCTTTGGAACGAAGCTTCCGTAATTCAACATTAGTGAAATCATCACATTGTGCTTGTGTTGTGTTTGATGATGCGGGCGTTTGAGCTGCAACCTGAGTGGTTAGAAGAGTTGCACTAAGTAACAAAGCAAATTTATACATGGTTATTTCCTGCTAGTTTTTCCAATCGAATATACGCTAATATGCGCAAAAGTGATCACCAAATATTCGTTTTATGACTATTCGTACAGCAACCTATGATGATTTAGCGGCAATCGTCGCAATCTACAATGAAACAATCCCAGGACGTATGGTAACAGCCGATACCGAAGAGGTAACTGTTACAGATAAAGAAGCATGGTTTTTATCCCATTCTATTAATCGGCCTATTTTTGTATATGAACAAGAAGGAAAGGTTTTAGCATGGATAAGTTACAAATCTTTTTACGGACGGCCCGCTTACGATGGAACTGTTGAAGTGAGCATTTATATTACCGCAAGTGCACAAGGAAAAGGGCTAGGTAAACGATTGCTGACATTCGCGGAGACCCATGCAAGCACACTTAAAATAAAAGTACTTTTAGCATTTATTTTTAGTCATAACCTACCGAGTATTAAGTTATTTAATCTATTTAATTATAAAGTATGGGGTGAATTGCCAAGTGTGGCAATTATGGATGGAAAACCTTACAGCTTAACTATTTTGGGAAAACATTTAGATTCATAGTTTGTTCATAAACTAATAAAAAAATACGGTGTAAATTGTGCTGCATCGATTTTTTTCGACTACGCTAATTAAGTAATATGATTAATTGGGCGTAGCGTAAAGTGCGAAAGATATTAATTGTTGATAGTAATAGTGTTTTAGCAATGCGAGTAAAGGTGTTACTAGAGCTCATAGGGTGTAGGGTTGAGCTGATACACTTTTCAATGGTTGATAATGCTGTTTTAGCGCAGCAATTTGACCTTGTTGCTGCTTCACACGGTGTACCAACAGATACTATCAAAAAGCTAATGGGGGTATTTTCTCAAGAGCATCTTTTACTTTTGGCACCTAAAGCACAGCGCAGTGATTTACTTGAGCACTTTAGTGAAATTAATCGCTTACTACCTAATGCGGTGGTCATATACCCTTTCTTTGCCAACAAAGAGATCAGCGCTCTATTAGAAGGCGTGCTTGAACTTGATTCCGATAATATCTTAAAACTTCCTACGGTTTTACTTGTTGATCACTGCCCTGAGCGATTAAATAAGATCGCGCACAATTTAAAAGGTGCACATATTAAAACCTTCACCGCAGAAAATATATTCTCAGCGGTAGAGTTGGTGAACCAGCACACAATTGATTTATTAATTAGTGATTTTACCTTTGAGGATGGTACCGGTCTTGAGCTATTTAATAAATTCAAAACATTGCAACCTAATTGCCGCTGTTTACTTTATACCTCTAAGCCCGATCAAGTCTCCATGGTTGCTGCTATTCGTCAAGGTGTTGAAGATGTTCTAATTAAGCCCATAGATGACAATAGCTTACTGCAATCGGTTCATAAGCTTTGGCAAACTGAGCTACTAAAACGTCATAATGCAGAGTTAGTAGAGCGTTTACAAAACACAGTTGATGCACTCATTGAAAAAGATAGCCTTTTACGTGTTATTTTTAAGCACACACCCGATGCGATAATTCTATTTGATCGAAACGGTAAAATTATTGAGACCAATGATGCCTGTGAGTCGTTATTTGAGAAATCATTAAAAGAGTTTGAAAATTGCTCGGTGTATGACTTTTTTGACTTAGCCTCGACTAAACGTATAAAAGATAAAGTCAGTACACTTAATAAGAATCGACAATTTAGTTGTGATTTAAAGCTACTAAAGAAAAATGGTGCATCGGTTCCATTGGTAGGCTCGTTCAATGAAATTGACCATCACGGTGAAATAGCACTTGCTGTCATCTTTAAGAATGTTACGCACCTTAAGGAAAAAGAAGAGTTACTTCTTGAAGCAAAAGACACCCTAGAAGAAGAAGTTAAAGCACGCACAGCCCAGTTAGAGCACGCAAAAAATGTCGCTGAAGCTGCCAATCACAGTAAGTCAGAGTTTTTAGCTAATATGTCTCACGAGCTAAGAACACCGATGCATTCTATTCTTAGCTTCGCACGTTTTGGCTTAGAAAAAGTAGCCAATGATGATCTCAGTAAAGAGAAACTTAATAAGTATTTATCACGAATAGAGCAAAGTGGTGAACGGTTACTTTCTTTACTCAATAACTTGCTCGACTTATCTAAGCTTGATGTTGGTAAATTTCCTTTTAATCCGCAGAAGCATAGCCTGATGAATATCATAAAAACCAGTATTGATGATGTCTCGGGTACAGCGCTTGAACGTAATATCACTATTAAATTAATTGCGCCTAATCCAAACATCACACTTGAGTGTGATGAAGAGCAAATTAATCAAATTATGCGTAACTTACTTGGCAATGCACTTAAATTTAGTGAGCCCAATAGCGATATAGACATAAAGCTGGCGCTAAGCAATGGGTCGGCTGAAATTGCAGTTGTTGATCGTGGCATAGGTATACCTGACGATGAATTAGAAAAAGTATTCGCAAAGTTTGAACAAAGCAGTAAAACCAATAGCGGTGCAGGAGGCACAGGACTCGGTTTAGCAATTTGCCGTGAGTTTGTTTTGCTACATCAAGGCACTATTGTGGCAAGTAACAACGAATACGGTGGTGCCACTATTTTAGTGACCCTGCCTTTAGAAATTGACTTTCCTCAGCATTTAACAAATGAAGAGCGAGTGCAAAGTAATTATGAAGCTTAATTTAAAATGGAAGAGGGTGAGATGGCCTTAAAACGAATTTTAGCAGTTGATGATGAGCCTTTTAATTTAGAGATCATTGAAGAGATTTTAGAAGAGCTCGATTTTGAATTAAAAATGGTTAACAGTGGTCCCGAATGCTTAGCTGTAGTTGAAGAGTTTGACCCACAAGTTATTTTACTTGATGTAAGTATGCCGCAAATGAGTGGTTATGAGGTATGCCGAAAGCTTAAAGAAAATCCAAACACAGCAAACATTATTGTTATGTTTGTATCGGCAAGAGGCACAGTTGAAGAGCGTATGGAGGGATATTCGGTTGGTGCCGAAGATTATATTGTGAAGCCATTTGGGCATGAAGAATTAAAACTGAAGCTTCAGCATCTACACCAAGTACTGATTGAAAAAGAGTCCTTAGAACAACAAGTCGAGGATGCAACATCGACAGCGTTTAACGCGATGGCAAATAGCAGTGAGATGGGGCAAATTGTTAATTATATTGAACATATTGGTTCTATTGATAATGAACAAGAGCTAGGAAAGGCATTGCTCCACTGTTTAAGCTCATTTGATTTACAAAGCAATGTTGAGTTTCGTCTTGATTCGGGGGTAGAGCATTTTTCTGTAACAGGGATATGCTCACCTATTGTGGTTGAACTGTTTGAAATGCTAAAAAATAAAGGCCGCTTACATGAGTTTTCGAGCCGCATTTTAGTGAACTATGAAATGATCAGTTTATTGATTCTCAATATGCCTGAACAAGACCCTGATAAGCATGGCCGAATTCGAGATCATATTTGTTTTTTGGTGAGTGTTACCGAGCAACAGCTTAAAGCGATTATTACTAAAAAAGAGCTTATTCGTCAGCAACAGCAATTAAATGACGCGGTGGGTAAAGTACATAGTAAGTTTCGTGGTTTGATTGAGCTATTAAATGAGAACCGTCTCAATAATGAAGCTGTTTTTAAACAACTACAGGAAGACCTTGAACAGCGAATACCAACAATGGGCCTTGATGAAGACCAAGAGGTTTTCATTTATCAAAAAGTTGATGAAACGATTCAAAACTCAGTTGCACGTGAAGAGTCAGTACAAGGTGTTAAAGCGGCATTTAAAGAAATTGAAGCAGATTTATCCTTGTTACTGAAAAGCTAACATTTATGACGTAACGTACTAGGCGTCTCGTGGTAAGCCTTTTTCTACAATACGAATTAGTCGCGCTGTTTTACGTAACTGTTGTTGGCGCTTATGGGTCTGTTGATCAAGCGCCCATTCAATATGCTCTTTTACAAGTGAAGTTGCGCTTTTAAGCGCATCGCTTAATGTTGCCACTATTTCTTCGTTATATTCAGCATTACCTAAGCCTACAGCGAGATTTCTCTGCCATCGCTGGTGGCCTATTCGTCGGATAGGACTGCCTTCGGTATTTTTAAGAAAGGTTGCTTCATCCCAAGCAAAAAGAGTTAACAGGTCTTGATCTTTTAATTGCTTTCGCGGGTGAAAATCAGCTTCATCCGTTATTTGACCATAACGATTCCAAGGGCAGACGAGCTGGCAATCGTCACAGCCGTAAACCCGATTACCGAGTAAAGGACGGTACTCTTCAGGGATCGCACCCTGTAGCTCGATTGTTAAGTATGAAATACATTTACGAGCATCCACTACATAAGGCTCTACAATCGCGCCTGTAGGGCATAATGTCATGCAAGCGACACATTTACCACAGCCTTCAAAGGTGTTTTCCTCATCGATAGGCAGTGGAATATCAACAAATAACTCACCTAAAAAAAACCAAGAGCCCGCCTCTTTATTGATTAACAAACTATGCTTACCTCGCCAACCTAAGCCTGCTTTTTCAGCAAGTTGCCTTTCAAGTACTGGCGCAGAGTCGACAAATGGGCGAAACCCTAGCTCGCCAACATGCTGCTCAATCTTTTGGCCGAGCTTTTTTAGGCGATTGCGAAGTAGCTTATGGTAGTCACGACCCAAGGCATAACGGCTGATATACGCTTTGTTTGTTTGCTTTAAGTTTTTTGCAAAGCTGGCATCGGGGGGCAGGTAATTCATTTTAACTGAAATGACTCTTTGTGTGCCGGGGACTAATTCAGCAGGGCGAGCACGCTTCATACCATGGGCAGCCATGTACTCCATCTCACCATGATAGCCTTTATCTAGCCAGCGCTGAAGCTGTGCTTCATGCTTAGTGAGATCGATATCAGTGATCCCCACTTCGGCAAAACCTAGGTCTTTACCCCATTGTTTAATTTGCAAAGCGAGTTGTTGGTAATCAGTAGCAGGTGTTGTCACAGTCAATAAAAAAGTAGCCAAGAAGCGGCTACTTTACCATAAATAGTTAAAACAAAAGAGCTAAAACAGACCTTAAACAAAGCGTTTTAATTGTTGTAGTGTTTGTTGACTTAGTAAATGTGATTGCTCGCAATCAGCCAGTGACTCATCTATTTGCTGTTTCGCTTGTTCACCTAATGTCACAATTTGTTCAACACTTTGATGAGTTTGTGTTTGTGTTTGTTCCAGTAAATGTACTGCACTGACTATTTGTTGTAATTGCTGCTGATTTTGCTCAAATTCGCCAAGCATATTACTAAACCCTGCAGAGGTATCACTGATCGCTGTTTCAGCATCGCTAGAATGACTAATTAACTGCTCAGACTCTTTGTTTGTTTCATTAACTAATGTATTCATTTGATTAATGAAGTCACTTATTTGACGAGTCGCATCATTCACTTTTACTGAAAGTGTTCTCACTTCATCTGCAACCACAGCAAAGCCTCGTCCAGCTTCGCCAGCGCGTGCCGCTTCAATTGCTGCATTTAATGCAAGTAAATTAGTTTGATCGGAAAACTCTTCAACCATTTTTAAAATAGCGCGAATATTTTCACTGTTTTCTTTTAAACCTGAAATAGTCGCTGAGAAGTTAGCTAAAATCTGGCTAATCATCGCAACCTTATTTACAAGTGCAGAGAGCTCTGTAGCTGAATTTTTTACAAATGTCAGATGCTCACTATTAATCGTATGTACACTGTCTGTGTTAGCCGAAATATGTTCTAAGCTTGAAGTAATTTGGTTACTTGAATCAGTAATTGTATGGCTAAATTTAATCTGCTGATGGCTAATCTCTGCCGTCTGTTGCATTGACTGAGTCATCTTTGAACTGCTGTCAGCACTGGCTTGCGCACTTTGATAAGTTGTCGCAAGTAGCTCACCTAAGTGTGCCGTAAAGGTATTGTATTGTTCGCTGAGATCTCTGAATTCATCAAATGTGAAGTGTGGTAACTTAGCAGATAAATCAGCATCATGGCGGTTAATGTGCGCTAGTGTGTCACGCATGGCTTGGACTGGGCGTACAATTAAAAAACGCATATAGAAAATAGTAAAAATAAAGCTCGCGACGATGATAAGTGCCATTAACCAAAACAAGCTCATGCTTGCTTGTTGCTCTGAAAGGCTATTGTAAAGCCAGATTAAAGTGATAGCCTGGAATGCAAACACGAATCCTAAATTACCGACAATTTTACGCGTTAAGGTGTAAAAGAAAGTCTGTTCGATAAAATTATACATGCGCATATAGCTACTCATTAAGGTGTTGTGTTGATTCATTTGGACGTTTCTTAGTCTTGTTCAATGCCACTCAATTCAACAGTATAGCTTACTCTTGCTGAGTTACAGTGATTGAAGTGTCATTTGTGTATGACAGGGGAAATTGGTAAAAATACCATCCACGCCATAACTTAACATTAATTCAATATCTTCTACTTTATCGACCGTGTAAGCATAAACTTGAAGGCCTCGTTGTTTTGCATCTGCAACAAATTCATGGTTTATAAAGTTTTTATCTATATGAATGCTGTAGGCATGCAGTTTTTGAGCAAATTCACTGTAATTGATTGGAATTGAAGCCGTAAGAGCGCCAATTTTTACCCATGGTAACTTTTGTTTGAGCCACATGAGTTGATGATGATCAAAAGATGATACCAAAATATTATCTCTTGATATTTTTCCAATACTAATATTTGACTCTACCATCTCAACAAACTTATCTAAAGAAAAAGTGTGTTTTAGTTCAAGGTTTAAAAGCGTTTTATCTTCTACCCAGTCAATGGCATCTTGCAGACAGGGAACAACTTCTCCGTTACCTGCATCATATTGTTGAATGTGCTCTTTTGTGCAGGCATTTACTTTACCGCGACCAGAGGTTGTGCGATCGAGCCAAGTGTCGTGAATGATCATGTAATCATCAAGGCAGCTCTGTACGTCAATTTCGATACCATCTACTGCCAAATCTACTGCGGCAATAATGGCGCTTTTGGTATTTTCTGGATAGGTACCACTGGCACCTCTGTGAGCGAATACTTTCATCATTGCTTATGTTTCCGAGTCACTGACCATGTTTCATAAAAAGCGGCACTAATCACTAATGTACCACCAATAAGTGTGCTAATTGTAGGTTGCTCATGCAAAATTAAAAAAGCGAAAAACGTACCGTATAAAGGTTGCAAACAAGATATTAAACCAGCGGTTGAAGCGGATAAATGTTTTAAGCTTGCTGCAAACAGTGAATGCGGTGCTGCTGTAAAAATAACCCCTACGGTAATTAATAGCAGCCAATTTATTGTATCAACTTGTAATGGTGGTACTTCGACAAACGCGCATAACATAATACACGCGATCCAAGTTTGATAAAGCATGGTTTGTGGGCCGCCATATTGGCTAAAGTAACGCTTATGCACAATATTTCTAAAAGCAAAAAAACACGCTGACAAAATACCAATGGCAATCCCTAGAGTCACATCATTTCCTAAGCTGGCATCAGGAATGAGTAAGTAAATACCCAACATCACCACCAAGGCACTTGCTATATCTTTGAGTTGCGGTTTGCTGCCATGAAAAAAAGGCTCTAAAAATACCGTAATCACAGGGTAAGTAAAAAAGGCAATCATACCCACTGCAATCCCTGCCAATTGCATACCAGCAAAGTAGGTGAGCCAATGAACTCCAACCGTGATGCCAAGTAACAAGGCTATTAGGTAATCACGGCGAGAATGAAGCTTAATGGCTTTGTGTTGAATTGTGAGTAAAATCAGCAAGGCACAGCCTGCAATCGCTGTCCTATAAACGGTAATATCTAATGCACTTAGGCTGACCAATTTGGCAAACAATGCGGTGCCACCGAATAGTAGCACTGCAATATGTAAGTACATAAGGCTCTGTTTGTGCGCCTGCATTACAAACCTTGCTTTTGTTGTTATTAACTCTCTTTGTAACGGTAATCCTTTACTTTGTAAACTCCCTAAATAGGCTAATCCATTCGGTTAGTTCCAATATTTCCAACCTTGCAAGTAATAGTGGAGCACATTAGGCTCATCAAGCGTCGATACTTTTTCATTGTTAGCGCTAATATCGGGGGTGAAAATAAACAGTTGAGCATCATTTTCTGGACGATAAAAGCGAGTGTTAACAGGCAATAACTGGTGGTTACTACACATCAGGTTACACGCCATGACAAAGCCCCATTCACCAAAAGACGGTACGTTCAAATGATAAGGCAAAGTATGGGCGAAGCCTGCTGCATTGAGCGTATTGTTGATAGACCAAAATGCCTGCTTCGCAAAAAACGGGCTCGTTGCTTGGGTCACAACAATGCCATTGTCAGGCAAGCTAGCTTTTACTAATTGGTAAAATTGTTTGCTGTAGAGTCGTGCTAAGTTAATCGCCTTAGGGTCAGGTAAATCAATAAAAATGATATCGAACAGTTGCTTGCCTTGCTCAATAAACACATAGGCATCTTGGTGAATAACTTTAACCTTTGGATCATTTAGCGACTGTTGATTAAGGGTTGTTAAATTGTGATTAGTCCTTGCAAGCTTGGCAACAGCAGGGTCTAAATCGACAAGGGTAATAGACTCTAGTTGCGGGTACTTCAAAAGCTCTCTAGCTGCTAAGCCGTCACCACCGCCTAAAATTAGAATTCGTTTTGCGTTGCCATGGCGCACCATAGCTGGATGAATAAGCGCTTCGTGATAGCGATATTCATCAATCGATGAAAATTGTAAGCCACCATTTAAATAAAGCCGAATATCATCTTTATGGCGAGTCAGAACAATTTGTTGATAAGGCGTTTGCTCTGAGTGTACCACACGATCATCATAGATTTGGCTTTGCCAAAGGTGGGTGAGTTGTTTACTAGCAAATAAACAAAGCACCAATATGAGACTAACTAAAATGAGCGTGAACCTTAGCACCTGTCGACGATGAGTGCTGATATGGTCAATAAAGTACCACAGCAATAACAGCGCAATACTTAAGTTCATTAGGCCAAAGCTTAAGGCTGTTTTAAATACCCCCAGCCAAGGTAAAAATAGAAAAGGGAATAGTAAAGTTGCGAGCAGGGCACCAAAGTAGTCAATTGATAGTACATTGGCAAGGTTTGCTTTTAGCGCATAGTGCTTTTCCATTAAGCGACTTAACAGTGGAATTTCTAAACCAATTAAAATACCTATTAAGGTGGTGAGTAAAATACTAATCGCTTGTAGTGGTAAGCCATACGCATAAGCGAAGTATAGTAATGGCACACTCAAGCCACCTAGTAATGCTAGTAGTAACTCAAAACCGATAAAATAAACCAGCAATGGCTTATCAGGCACGAAGCGAGAAAAATAAGAGCCAACCCCCATTGCCGCCATATACACGCCAATTGTCAGGGAAAATTGGGTGATGCTATCACCTAAAAAATAGGCGCCAGTGGTCGCAATTAATAATTCATAAATTATAGAGCAAAGACCGGCGACAAAAATACTAAACAGTAAAATGTGGCTTTCGCGAATTGACTTACTTACCACCTGGGCCGCCTCGTGAACGGAAACCTGCGCTGCCGATACTTTGCTCACGTAATTGTTTATCAACGTTTATATTGAAGTGGTGATATGAATAAACTTGCCAATCGTGCTCATCATCGCCTTTGCTATAAGCCAACAAAGATGCAACTAGCACAGGCACGAAAAACAACAATGCAATTGGCCAAGCTGGGATATGGGTTTCCATTGCTTTCATAGCCTCTGGGCTTAACGTGTTGATTGGTTTATAAGTAAGTTCAGAGTTTTTTCTCTTTGCGCCAAGTCGATGCAAAATAACAATGAAAGAGAAGCCTGTTATTATGCCAGTGATCCAAAGTAGAGGGTCGATGAAGCTGATGTTGCCTTTGATTGGAATGATGCGAAATGTATAATTGAAATGCTTAGCGCTATTACTGGGGCCAAAGCTACTGCTCACATATGCACTATATTGGCCTTTTTTAGGGAAGTGCACATCATGATAAGCCCTGCTCTTATATTCTCGCCATTCACCTTCAGAGTCACGTCCAGATTCAGCCCATAGCTCATCAGAATAACTGAATAGATAGTTGCCTTCAGGGTCAAAAATTTCCATATCAATGGCTTTCCATGAATTTAAAGGCAGCCTACCTGTTATTTCTAAACGCATCATTTGGCCATCTTCAGGCACTGTAAATAGGTAGGCTTTGTCTTGTCCATCGTAGTCTTTAAAATTACCATATTGGCCACTCATTAGAGGCGTCTGTAGGTCTGAACGTATTATTAAGCAGGCCAAAAATGTGATGGCAGCGATAATACAAAGCTTATAGATGTTCATCCGTTACTCCATAAATAAGCTCAAATAGCGATGGTAATGATTACAGCAACACACACTGCAATGCTACTTTCAATAACCGCCACCGCAGTGTTGTTGTCGTGCATTGCTTGGTCGAGGGAGATTTTACTAAAGATAATTTTATCAACGAGGTAGCGCACAATTGGTAAAATTAAAAAGCCAAATAATGCGTCAATAAAGAATAAACTCAGGCTTTGTTGCCAGCTGTGGAAGCCACCAATCAGCGCATGGCATAAGATTATAGCTAATGCCAACATAGTGGCAGAAAAGCTAAGTGCGACGGCTTTATTGCCTTTTTCGAGTTGCTCATGAAGGTTGAAACTTGTTAGGCGATCATAGCCTTTGGCAAAAATGATCAGCATCAGTTGCCCAAGTAAATAGAATACGATGGCTGATAACCATGTTCCTTCGCCTGTTAATGCGCCACCAATAATCAGTGCTGCGGCCATATAGTTAGCTGCTTGTACTAGGCCAACCGCCTCGTTTTGTTGGTTGATTAATTGTGCTTCATTGCAGAATAAGCGCAATAGTAACTTGTCATTTAAAATGCGTGAGCAAGTAAGTAGCACCATACCTAATACGCTGTAAAGTGATACATTCATTAAATCGCTCAGTAGACCTTGACTAGGCCCTGCTAACACAAAACCATAAATAATAGTAATCGCACCTAAGTAGCCGCCAATGGATAAACCTAAAGCACTGTTGGCATTGTCGGTTAATTGGCTGGTGGTGTTATAAGGGGTCGCTAGGTTATAGGACAATTTTGCAACGGCTATAATCGCAATGAACAAACCAATATAGGCGCTGTTATAGGCCATCGTTGATAGGTAGTGGGTTAAGTTAATATCCATATAAATTTGTTAGTGTGTTGTTATCTACCGAAAATATTAACACAGAGTGTTTGCTGCAAAGAATATTAAAGCCCCATTTTTAGCAGAATTAATCAATTTCTTAAAAGTTTCATAGCTTTTGCCTGTCTCATTGTGAGGTTATGGGTTAAAATAACAACATAACCAACTAACAAGATAGTGAATGTCAAAACAGGATCCCAATCTCAGTCGAGAGCAAGAAAAGTACGAAAACCCCGTCCCTAGCCGTGAGTTTATACTTACTCACTTAGAATCTCGCGCTAAACCAGCAAACTTCACACAACTTTGTGACGAATTACAGGTGAATGATACAGAGCGTCAAATTGCGTTCAAACGTCGTTTACGTGCAATGGAGCGCGATGGTCAACTGTATTTCAATAAGTTTAAATGCTACGCATTGATAGATGAATCAGGCCTCGTTAAAGGCAAGGTCATTGGTCATCGTGACGGATTCGGCTTTTTAGAAGTTGAAGGTGAGAGTAAAGATTGGTTTATCGCAAAGCACCAAATGAATATG
>Ga0213832_1000214_pt1 | contig 73610 bp, 59 predicted proteins | sample SWATP13_FD_161660 | JGI IMG/M metagenome (GOLD analysis project Ga0213832, IMG submission 161660) | Coastal seawater microbial communities from Marineland, Florida, United States - SWA TP1 #3 | ecosystem: Environmental > Aquatic > Marine > Coastal | place: USA: Florida | collected 2016-08-06 | reverse complement strand
AAGCCGTTACTTCATGAAGTAGCGACGGGGTCGATTGATGCCGATTTAGACGGCGTTGTATACTCAGCTCATGCAGCAAAACACCATTATAATTTTCAACTCGGCAGCTTTTGCCACTTAGATCAAAGCAATAAAACCATTACCCTAAGCGAGTTAAAAGACGAGCTTGGCCACCGCATTTTACCTGAGCGCCAAGTCAGCTATGACTACCTCGTACTTGCCATAGGCAGTGTCAGCAACGACTTCAACACGCCTGGAGTCAACAAGCACTGTTTTTACCTTGACTCAAACCAACAAGCTGAACGCTTTCAGCACGCTCTACTCGATAACTTCACCCGTTTACATCAAGATGACGACCAACAGCATTCGTTAACTATTGCCATAGTTGGGGGTGGTGCAACGGGGGTTGAGCTGTCGGCTGAGCTTTATCATGTGTCAGATATGCTAAAAATGTATGGCCTTAATAAAATGACCGCCAAACGCTTACACATTGATTTAATCGAGGCGGGGCCACGTATTTTACCTGCATTGCCCGAGCGCATTGCGAACTCGGCTAAACGCGAGCTGGTTAAATTAGGGGTGACAGTACGCGAAGGTACCCAAGTAAAAGAGGCCACAGAGAACAGCTTTATCACCAAACACGATGAACATATCAACGCCGATATTATGGTTTGGGCCGCGGGTGTAAAAGCCCCTGATTTCATTAAAGACATTGGTATTTTTGAACTCACTCGCAATAACCAAATTAAGGTAAATCAATACCTGCAAAGTAGTGTTAACAACGACATTTTTGTGATTGGTGATTGCTGTGCATTTACCCAAGAAGATGGCTCACAAGTGCCACCAAGAGCGCAATCGGCTCATCAAATGGCGCAATGTGTTGAAAAGAACCTCATTGCCACGCTAAAAGATCAGCCTTTGAGTACGTTTACCTACAGTGACCATGGTTCCTTAGTCAACTTATCACGCTACAGCACAGTCGGCAGTTTAATGGGTAACTTAACCAGTAATAGCTTTTTCATTGAAGGAAAAATAGCACGCTTTATGTATATTTCGCTCTATCGAATGCATCAACGCGCGATTCACGGCAGCGCTAAAACCTTTGCACTGTGGATCAGTGAAAAAGTGCTGCGGGTAGTAAGGCCGAAGATGAAGCTTCACTAAATCACATTGGCACTATTGGGCTGTAAAATTAACCTATCGGTTTACGGCTCATAAGCGTATAATGCGCTCTTTTTGTGGGGCGCAAAAATTGAATATTATTACTCTGAGCGTTTTATCGCTTGCAATGTCTACCGATGCTTTTGCGGCTTCTATCACCAAAGGCAGTACACTTAAAAACCCGCGTATTCTCAGTGCAATCAAGCTTGGTTTATTGTTTGGCTGTATTGAAGCTATAGCGCCGATTATTGGTTGGCTTATCGGTAGTGCCGGTGCTGACTACGTGGAAGCCTTTGATCATTGGATTGCGTTTGTACTACTCGTTGGTCTTGGCGTTCACATGTTGCTTGAAAGCCGTAAGGATGACGGTAATGAAGAGGAACTCGCCCCAAACAACAAGCGCTCTTTTATTGCAACATTACTCACGGCTGTGGGTACCAGCATAGACGCGATGACAGTTGGTATTAGCCTTGCTTTCATGAAAGTAAACATTTACTTAGCGGCAGCAATGATAGGTCTTGCGACGACCATCATGGTGACAATTGGCTCACTACTTGGCAATGTAATGAGTGGCTGGGTTGGCAAAAAAGCCGAAGCCATTGGCGGTATAGCACTTATCTTAATTGGTTGTGGCATCCTTTACAGTCATACTCACGCTTAATTAAATCGCTCTTCAAAATAAGCTTTGGGCATAAGTTTTAAATCCTCTTGCCCAAGCTCATTAAAGCACACCAAAAACTAAAACCAATAAAAAATAACCATCGCGCATAATTTGTCTTCAAATTTTAACAAATGCCTTGTATGTTATGACAAACCACTAAAGGAATGACGCTATGACCCCCAAAACGCTGATTTTCAACTTTGATGGCACTGGCAGCGAACCTCGTGATGCAGAGCAATTTAGTGCAGCGCATTTTAAAGAAGACGCTAGTATCTCTAACATACTTAAACTTCACTTATTATTTGGCGGCACACTAAATAATGAGCCAGAAACCCCATTTCCTGATCAAATTAGTTTTTATTATCAAGGTATAGGCACCCAAGGCAGTCGTTTTAAACGCCTTTTCAATCAAGCTTTAGCCCCTAGAGGGGATGATGTTGCCAGTATTTTAAATCGCGCCATTAATGACTTTAAAAGCTATTACACTGTTGGCGATAAAGTACTACTCACAGGGTTTAGTCGTGGCGCAGCGTTAGCACGGCGTTTTGCTAAATGCCTTGAACCACTTATTAGTGATGATGTTTACTTGTGTGTATTTGATACTGTGGCATCGATAGGGTTTTCTAAAGTCACAAAAGCAACCCGTGGTGCTGAGCATGTGATTTTTGAAAACTATACTTTAGCAACAAATATTAAAGCCGCCCTTCACTGTGTTGCACTTGATGAAAAACGCAGAGCTTTTGAACCAACGCTTATTAATAAAGCGCCCCATGTTGAAGAAATTTGGTTCGCTGGTGCCCATTCCGATGTAGGCGGTGGTTACTATCGTGATGGTTTAGCCGACATTTGCCTACGATATGCGATTGAGTGGCTAATTGAACAAACAGTTGCACTAAACCTTTTAACCAGCGCAGACATCAACTACAACACGTTACTTCCACAAGCGCATCGAAACTTAATTGCACAAGACGATGTCACCGTTACGCCCGACCCACTAGCACTCAGTCATCAACAAAACTATTTTTGGTTCAATCCGTTATTCAAACTCGTTGATCGTGAATGCTGTGTACTTATTGAAAACGAACAAAGCGACCACCCGCCAACTATTCACCATACTGTCGCACATAGAATCAACCGCTTAACAAGCTATCGTCCTGAGTCACTCAAAAGCCTAACCTATAACGTACTTTATAACGATGGCAACCTGCTAAAATTTAAGGGGTTATGCCAACACATTGCGCTTGATAAGCAAAATATGACTGTGCTTAGTATTGGCCAAAGCAAGGATGTTTTAGTGTATGGTTCTGAAAAATACAATCACACAGGTGTCATGTTAGAGCTAGGTGGCACTTACCGCTTTACACCTTACCCTGATCAAATTTGGTATGACGACGGTATTAGTTGCGGCCCAGGCGGCTGGCATCGCGATAATATACAGCTGGGCGTGAAAGAAATTCCAATGGCATTACTCGAGCCATTTCGACGTTTCCCGCACGCACAATGGTTTGCACTCATTGGCGCGATTGATAACAACGATGATCACCTTTTCGAAATCGCAGAAGGTGCCGATATCCGTATAGCAAAATCAGGTGAATTTTGCCCATTTGCAAACGACCTTAACCGCTTTTATGGGGCAAATGCAGGGCGCATAAAGCTGCGTGTTACTCGTCTTGGCTAAAGCTTCTAACATGCTCAGCTATCAAACCTGTGATGCTTTGTTGGTGTGTGATGATGGTATTGTTTATTCTAGTACGCTCAGGCTCTGTTAAGGTTGTTTTACTAAGCATAAACGACACCCAATTATCGTTAATAATATAGTCATGAAGCGCAATTCCTTTTAACTTAAGCGACCCTATGAGATAAAGACCGGCAAGCTCATCATCTATAAAAAAATCGACTCTATTAGCTTGTAGCATTCCTAAACGTTGTTGCAATTTAGGCACCGCCATAATTTGATTTTTAAACATTTTTATTCGGCTAAGCGCTGTAAACTCTTCACCGTAGTAGCTACCACTGTTGATTAAAATAACCTGACCTTTAAGTAATAATCCTTTTAGACTAAGTGCCGCATATTCTTTTTTGGGATACCAAAATAACCGCATCACCTCTTTTCTATAAGGCTCTGAAAAGTAGCTAAAACGAGCACGTTCCTCACTAAAACTTGCGGCGGGAAGTAGGTCTACTTTACCTGACCGCAGTTCAGCAAAGCCACGCTTTGAAGACGGGAGTGAAACAAATTGTGTGCAAAACCCAGATTTACTTAATACAAACTCAGTGATCTGGATATCAATACCAGAAAACGTTTTATCACGAATAAGTACATAAGGTGCCCATTGCTGAGATATTCCAACCTTTAACGTGCGTTCACAACCAAACGCTTTTGTAAAAAGCAAAATCGAACAAAGCAGAATACACACTTTTAACTTCATCAATATACTTATCGGCGGCTATAGTTAATCATTATCAAAGTATGGTTGATAGTAAGTAAAAGGCCAAAATAAACGTCAAAGCATGAAAAAAGCAGCCTTACGGCTGCTTTAGAGGGAAATCACATTATCATGAAACGCATTCCAATGTGGCTAAAAAACACTTAAAGTGCTTTCCATACATCAGCGCTGCCTGGCTCATCTCCTTGAGTCCACCACTTCGCTTCGTATTGAGTACCTTGGTGAGTCACTTGGTCGCCGCTGTTGTAAGTACCTGCTGCTTGCCAAATAACACCACCATTTGCATCTGTAGGCTGTGAACTTGCTTCCCATACGCCACCTAGATCTGGACGATCACCTTGTGTCCACCATTTAGCAGTATATAAAACACCGTTGTACATCACAGTATCACCACCCACATAAATGGCAGTTTCATCCCATGTTGTATTACCAGGAGGATTAGTCGTACCTGAGTCTGTCACTGTCACGTTGAAGCTGACTGATGTAGCTGCTTGACCATCGCTTACCTCAACCGATACAGGGTAGGTTGTATCAGCAGTAACACTGGCCGCTTGCAAACTCACATTTGCACCAGAACCCACTAACGTCAGGCCTGCAGGTACAGTCCAACTATAAGTAAGGGCATCGTTATCTGCATCTGTTGCAGAAACTGAGACGGCTACGCTTGCCTCTTCGGCAACTGTTTTGTCAGTAATAGCTGCAACAACAGGCGCTGAGTTTCCACCAGTACCAGGCGCAACGACATTAACTGTCACGTTACGGCTTACACTTGCTTTGCCATCAGTGACTGTTACTGTTGCAATGTATCGCGTGTCAACAGTGACCGATGGTGCTGTAATAGCAAGTGTATTTGTATTTGCTCCTGATACAGTAAGTGCATTATCGGCAGTCCAGCTAAAGCTTAGAGGGTCGTTATCAGCATCTGTTGCTGATGCACTGATTGAGACAGTTTCACCCGCATTCACTGTCACCGAGCCTGACACAGAGACAACGGGTGCTTTGTTAGTCGGCTCAGTAACGGTGCCACCTAAACCTTCATGCATTGCATTAAGAATATCACCGTTATCCGCATCAATTTCCCATGCAAATAAACCACCTAGGTTATGTTGGTTAACATAGTTACCTTTTGCGATAACTGACGCAGGGCTATCATATGTGATGAGTTTACCGGTAGAACGATTCCAAACATACGCGCCTTTTGCTTGTTCATCATAACCAACTTCAAAGCCGTTTATACCCGTACCCGATGCACCAATCATGTGTGCTTTAATGCCTTTATAATCGATTACACCATCTTCCCACACACCTTGTGCGTTACTGCCTTTTAATGGACCCGATCCTGTTGCTGTCATTGGATTACCATCAATGGTTGTGCCCGCAGGGTAAACACCTTCCCAACCACGGCCATACATTGCTGTACCAACAACAATTTTCTTCGATGGAACATTTTGCGCAAGCAGTAATTGAATTGCGTTATCGGTTGTGTAAGCAGGGCCTTTATAAGGAACACCACCAGCATCTACACCCGTACCATCACACTGACCAGGGCGGAAATGCGTACCACAATAAAGTGCTGTTTGGTGACCTGTTACACCACTCCACGCGCCATAGAAGTCATACGTCATGGCAAAGATGTAATCCATGTACTGGCTCGCGGCTTGATAATCAACATCTTCAATTTTATCGTAGCCAGCACCAATTGCAGAAGTAAGCTCATATTGACGGCCAGTTTCAGCTTCTAGCTCATCAAGCATGATGCGAAGCTCTTGCATCAATGCAACATATGCAGGACCATCAGCGACAGGGTCACCTAGATTAGGGTTTGCGCCGTCACCACCTGGGAATTCCCAGTCGATATCAACACCATCGTAGAATTTCCACGTTTTTAAGAACTCTTTCATCGAGGCGACGAAGGTGTCACGATTTGCCTTGTTAGTGAAATACGCGAATGGGTCTGATAACGTCCAGCCACCCACTGATGGTAAGATTTTTAAATCAGGGTAACGCTGTTTTAGTGCCATTAGCTGTGAATATGTACCACGGATTGGATCATTAGCATCAACACCCGGTAGTGCTTTTTGAACAGCTGCCCATGGATCATGAATAACCACTTCAAAATCCTGCGAACCAGCACAAGCGGTATTTAACGCATTTTTAGGCCCACCGGTCAGTGAATCATTCGGACCACAAATTGGAATAAAGCCATATAAAATGTGCGTTAAGTTTTGGGCAGGAATATTCGTTACATCGAAATCACGACCGTAAATGCCCCACTCAACAAAGTAAGCACCAGTGACTAACCCTTGCTTTGTACCAATATTTTTATTGTTTGGATCATAATCCATAGGCAATGGCGCTAAATGTGCACCGTCGGTATCAGCAATAACAATTGGTTTGCCTTCACTGCGCGCGCAAGTCGTGCCGCCTTCACAAAGCTCGACATACATAGTATGGCGACCTGCTTTATTATAAGGAAAACTAATTACACCACTTTTAGTACCCGCTGCAAGCGTACCTTCGTTTACAAGCATATTGTCAAAATACACTTTATAACTGTCGCCACCATCACCACTCCATGCATTCCACTGTACATTAATGGTCACTTGTTCAACACGATTGACAAGGCTTTTATATGAGCCTGTCCCTTCTAAGTTCACCTCAACAAATGAGTATTCTTGTGGCTCCCAATTAAGAACAGGGGTTGAAGGAGCAGCACTTGCTGCACTTGCGAATAATGCAACACCAATGGCTGCGCTTAGTTGTTTTATATTCATGATTCTCTCTTTATCTATTTTTATTAAGCTTTACGCTGTATTGAAAAGTTTGAACTACAAAACTTTAGATTTCTGTCCATACTTGGCTTTCACTCGGTACATCACCTTGAGTCCACCATTGTGCGCGATAGCGCTTTCCTTGATAGGTTACTTCAGCACTGCCCTGATAGGCTTTGCCACTCGCCCATTGTTCAGATGCTGTACCCGCTTCTAGCTGCCATGCATCACTGCTGTCAGGCTGTGCACCTTGGTTCCACCACTTGGAACTGTATATGCCACCGCCAAAACTGACTTGATCGCCCGTGTTATATTGGCGCGAGCTATCCCACGCAGGTACGCTTGGTTCGGTAGGTGTTGTGTTGGTATCTAGCACATTCACAACAAAACGTGTTTGAGTGGTTAATTCACCGTCTGATACCGACGCTGTCACTGTGTAGCTTGTATCGGCATCAACCTCTGGCGCGACGATGGTGATATCAGCTCCAGTGCCTGTAAAACTCAGCGGTGCAGGTACATTCCAGCTATACGTTAATGTGCTTTGTTGATCATCAAAGGCATGCAAATGCACTTTCGTACTGCTATTTTCATTAACTTGTAAATCATCGGGTTGATGAACAATGGGGGCTGTGTTTTCAGGTGCAGCTTGTACACTTAATGCAAAGCTGTAGCTTGCATTAGTTGCAAACACCTGATTTGTTAGTACATCGTTGGCATTAAAGGCAATACTGCCATCACTACTTTGAACACCCACTTGCAATAGGTGACTGTAATTAAGGTTGAGTAACTCAGCAAAGGCTTGCTGCCAATTCGCTTGATTTTCGCTGGTTATTTGCATTTGTTGAGTCACTAACTCTTGCCCTGCTTCATCAAACAAACGCGCAGAAACATTGCCACCGACAACAGCATCTTGCCCTTGGCGAACAAAGTAACTGAGTGCAGACCAGTTTGTTGAATCTGTTGGCCCAGCGTCAGTAACAATAGTAATATCGCTACAGTTATAAAAACCTTCACCACCGGCATCCTCACGCTGCCAACGCGTGTACAAGATAGCATCACCGCTGCGACCAGCAGGAATTGAGACACTCATTTCGTAATAACGATCATTGTTTGCATCAATAACAAAATCGAGGTTGCCGTATTCAGCAACTAGCTCTAAGTCATTCCAAGTTAAAACTTGCGTTGCCCCATCAAAGCCTGGCTTTGTTAAGTAAAACTCCCAGAAGCTAGGGTTATGTGGTGTACTTGCTAAAAAGCGAACTAAAATATCGCCATTCGCATTCGGAATAACATCACTGCGTTGCCAATGCGGCGAAGGCAAATCCATACCTCGTTTTGCACTATCTCCTGCGGCACATAATGCCCCATCGGGCACACTTTGTTTTACCGCGGCAATGTTGGTGTAATCAGCGGTATTCGCCGAAAACTCAATATCTTGTACAAACTGTACATGCCCTGATTCAACAAATGCTGCTCGACAAGCTAGATTTGGAATACCACTGCCATCATCAGGCCACCAATAACCGCCATCAGCATTACAAATCGCCTGACGTGCTTTAGGACTTTCTAAAAATCCGTGGGCATTTACATGGCTTGATGCAAAGCCAAGCAACATGGTGCTTGCCAGTGCCGATAAAGACAATGCCTTCGATTTAATAATTTTCATTGTTGTGTTCTCGCTGTAGAAACGCGGAGCAATCTCCTTGCTCCGCTTATTGAGTTAAAGTGTGCAACTCACTGTCCAGTCAGCTGTTGTGCCTGGCTCTGCGCTTGTCCACCACTTTGCTTCGTAAACCACATTGTTGTGATTCATAAGATCGCCGCCTAGAGCATGAGTTGGGTTACCTGCCCAATCCGTTTGCGGCCAGTTTGGATACACAGGGATACTTGTTACATCAACACCTTCACATGTCGCACCATTTCCACCTGTGTTACCGCCTGTGTCAGTGCCTGAATTTGGCGTGCCAGGAACGGCATCTGGTAGCATTGGGTACTCATATTTGAACGCGTATGTTTTACCGCCCTTTTCAATCGTGAAGTTACTTGGGCCAGTAATTGGCATGTAATACATCACTTGGGCATTTACGGTTTGGCCTGTATTGAAGGCTTTTTCGATACCGCCCCACTCATTTGTAAGCGTGATAGAAAAACGATGGAACTCATTTTCATAGCCACCAATGTTATTACCAGCCGCATTCGAGCCATTCACATCCACAGCCATACCCAGCTTTTCTTGAGCATTCCAATTTGATTTGAAAATAGCTGATGTTGATACAGGTACATCAAAACTGATTTTCGCACCGCTTAAATCAATATTTGAATTGTTTGTGAATGAGAATGTAGGCGAAATTGGGTAGTTATCATCACCAATTGGGAAGTCTTTCACTGTAAAGCTGACATCAACCGCTTCACTCGGAACAGTGAAATTAACGTTACCTTGATGCGTGTCATACGCAACACCACTTTGATTAAACTTATTGTAAGCAAGTGTCGTTAGGCTTGAACCCATGAAGTACTCACCTTTTGCTGAGTCATAATCAAAGTCACCAGCAAGCTCCCAGAACATGATGCCACCAAGGCCGTTGTTGATAACGTAATCAACTTTGGTTGCCATTGATTGCTCATCTTCAATTGATAAGAATACTTTTTTATCTGCATTCCATAACCATGGAGCCACAGCCACATTGTCGTAATGACGTGTATAAGTGCCTGTTAATACATCATTTGGATCTGTACTTGGTGTTAAACCATAGATTTCAAGATAAGACGGGTTGATACCGTTTTCTAAATTTTTAGCATGCCACAGTGGGTTTGAGCCAGCAGGCATTTCTTCACCAGCGTCATTTTTATCATGCCACAGGTTATCGATACCTAATGCACCGTTACCACATTTGTTCTTCTCACCAACACCGGTTCCTTTAGCACATTTAGATTGGTCAGGTAGTGCAGCTTGTCCCCATAATCCATTTGTACCGCCAGATACATCTTTGAAACCACGGGTATAATACGGAATACCAATGTTGATACGACCCGCAGATACTGCACCGCGGAAATAACGCACAGCCCAATCTGTATTTAAGTAACCAATACCTTCAAATTCTGCCGTTGTATACACACCCCATTGCGCAAGCTCTGAATCAAGGCCTGTATCAAACAATGCAGCATTGTGACCCACGTGTGAGTTCCATGCACCGTGTAAGTCGTAAGACATAATGTTCACATAATCTAGGTACTTAACACTTTGGAAAGTTTCCATACCACGTAACAAGTAGCCTGAAGATGGAGAAGCAATTGTTAGTAAGTAATGCTTACCCGCTTTTTGACCAGCAATATCAAGTTCTTCACGGAGTTTTTCCATAAGAACACGGTACGATGCATTTAGACCCGCACGGCGTGCATTCGAAATTGGGAAATCATCCGGATGACCCGAGTCATTCATTGATGAAGGGTATTCATAATCAATATCAACACCATCAAATCCATATTTTTCGATGAACTCAACAGCACTTTTCGCGAAAGCGTTAATACCAGCTTGGTTTATTGAACCATCAGCATTCGTTGTCATGGTGTAAAAACCACCACTATTAACACGTGTACCATCAGCACCAAAGTAACCACCAGTTTCGGCCCAACCACCAACAGAAATCAGTGTTTTTACATCTGGGTGTTGTTTTTTAAACTTGTTGAGAAGATTGAAGTGACCTGAGTAACTAAAGCTTGGATCCATCTCTGCACCCGACACACCAGGCCAAGTCATATTAGTGGCAGGGTTACCAGGTGCATTAGGGTCGCCAATTGATACCTTGTTGTTAGCATCAACATGAGCAAATGCATAGTTGATGTGCGTGATCTTATCCCATGGAATATCGTTCACTAAGTAACTAGGTTGACCATTTGCACCATTCCGCCAGCTTGTGAAGTAGCCAATAACACGGCGTGGGTGATCTGCGCCCATTTTTTCACGACCATTTGCATCATACACAGTACAATACGGCGTATTTACGCCTGGAGTTTGATATAAGCCTTGTGGTTTACAATCTGCACCAGGTGGGGTTGCTTCAACAACATTAACAACTTTAGTTGCTGTGCCAGTCGCACCTTCGTTATCTGTCACCGTTAACATGAAAGTAACTTGACCTAAAGCGGTAGCCTGCCATGTATAGCTTGAAGATGCAGTATTAGCTTGGTGAACAGCGGTGCCATTTTCAGACAAACTAAGTCCTGTTACTTGACCATCACTGTCGGAGCCAGATAGTGCAAACACAAGCTCTGAGCCAACGGTAATTTCATTGGGTACAGCACTAAATTCAATGCTGGCTGTGGGTGCTTGATTTGTTGGGTCCACAACACCCGACACACTCACCGTGTTAGCGACAGCAGTCGATGCTAAACCTAAATCGTCCGTTGCAACGGCACTTATAACATGGCTGCCAGCAACCGCTTGCCAGTTAGTTGAATACGGTGGTGCACTCACAACGGCAACCGAAACATTATCAACAAAAAACTCAACACTGGCGACACTGCCATCAACATCGCTCGCCTGCGCGCCAATGACAACGCTGTCACCGCTATTAAATAAAGAACCATCAGCAGGTGTTAAGCTAGTGACTAGAGGAGCTTGGTTATCAGTGACAACGCTGTCACAAGCTCCCAAAAAACGCCACTCTTGATCCGTGCCAGAATTCTCCACGGGGTTTGACTGTGTCCACCACTTGGCTTCATAGGCATTATTATTAGCCTGAACTTGGCTACCGCCAACGTGCGTTTGTCCTTGTTGCCATACTTCTAGATTACTGCAATCAACTGCAGCTTGTGCTGTAAAGCCATATAATCCAAGTGACATTGCACTTAGCTTAAAGGCATTTTTTATAAATTGATGTGAGCTCATTCGCTCCCTCCGCCCAAGGTTGTTATAACATTTATTTTACATTTCCAACTTAAAAGTAACACAAAAAATAAATGGGTCAACCTTAAAATTACCGATAAAAGGTAAAAATCAAATCCTTTTGGGCGTAAAATGCTTAGTTACAAACCAAAAAGAATGAATCCATTTACTCTTAATGAAACCGAGAGAGGATTCCACAACTAAAAAGTGAACACAAAGTTAACAAACAATTAACCTTGCTAACGATGATTAACACAGGGTTTTTGAATTAAATGGAGAGAGAAACGGGCTAAAACGGCAAATAAAATACGTTTCTTATTTGGGTATATAACTAATAATCTAGTTTTTAGAAAAAAATGTATAAAAAATTGTGTGTTTTTTGTTCTCCACTATTCACTTTTCAGTTTAAGAAGCAAATTCAAGGCATAAAAAAAGCAAACTTGTCAGTTTGCTTTTCTGTAAAAATCCTATTTGATCACAACTAAAATCTAAGCAGCGATTAAATAGGACTCTCGCCCTGCATGTTTTGCCTTACGTTGGTAAGCGCCTTTACCTTTTTTAGCTTTTTCTACCTTTGATTTAAATAATTTTGAAGTGACCAATGCCGCATAGACATTGTCATTAATAACACCGCGACCAGTATCAACTTGGCTTTGGTTATGTTTCTTTTTGCTCATTTATTGCTCCTATTTAAAGTGCCGCGATTATATACACGGTTTAATGCTACGCAAGTGGTTTTTAAAAAATTTTCTGTTTTATTCACTGCTTTAACGAACTTGAGGATGATTTTTTATTTTTCAACCCATTTAGTGTTTTCTTGCTTTTCCTATTGGCAATACTTTTTAAAACAACCATAGTTACTAAATGTGCTAATACATTGTTTATCATAAAAAAGGTCTAAAATGGCAGATATCCTCCTAATCGCCTTCATTTTTCTAATAGCAGGTATTGTTGCAGTACCCATTGCCACTAAGTTAGGTTTAGGTTCAGTGCTTGGCTATCTCCTTGCAGGTATCGCTATTAGCCCGCTGCTCAATGCGCTGAATGTCGATGTCATTGCAATTCAACACTTTGCTGAGTTTGGAGTTGTGATGATGTTATTTATCGTCGGCCTTGAATTAGAACCCAAAATATTATGGTCAATGCGTAAGCAACTAATAGGTCTTGGTGGTGGGCAAGTTATTATAACCAGTGCGGCTTTAGCTACAGTCGCTATTTTGCTCGGACACACTTGGCAAACGGCTGTCACAATTGGCTTAATCTTATCTTTATCGTCCACCGCCATTGTATTACAGACCCTCTCAGAGCGAGGACTATTAAAGTCAGATGGTGGGCAAGCTTCATTTAGCGTATTACTCACACAAGATATTGCTGTGATCCCTATGCTGGCTTTTATTCCTTTACTGGCTTTACCCGAGCTATCTCAAGGTATAAGTAGTGCGGCTCAAAATTCTCACAGTGGACTTAGCCTTGTTGCAGATCTTGAAAGTTGGCAGGCAGCATTTGTAACGCTAGGGATGATTGCCTTGGTCATTTTTGGTGGAAATTATCTAACAGCGCCTCTTTTTCGCTTTGTCGCGCTGGCTAGACTTCGGGAATTATTCACCGCTACGGCGTTACTTTTTGTAATCGGCATCGCGTTAATGATGTCTTTAGTCGGGTTATCTGCTGCATTAGGCACATTTTTAGCGGGTGTTGTGCTTGCCAACTCTCCTTATAAACATGAGCTTGAGAGTAATATTGAGCCATTTAAAGGCTTATTATTAGGACTGTTTTTTATCACCGTTGGTGCTGGAATAAACTTTCAGCTACTCACTGATAATTTCATGGTGACGGTGTTGTTAACATTCGCCCTTGTTATCACAAAAACGCTCGTGCTGTTTTTACTCGGCCGATTATTTGGCTTAAAAGGCGCAGCATCTTGGCTACTAGCTCTTGGACTTGCGCAAGCGGGGGAATTTGGCTTTGTCCTTTTAGCCTATAGTGTGGCAAATAATGTGCTCGATTCGAGCGTTGCTGATCAGCTACTTTTAACTGTCACACTATCAATGCTGATTTCGCCTGCTTTGTTCATTATTTATCAACGTGTTATTGCACCAAGGTATATTACAGAGCAAGGCAGTAGAGAAGAAAGTTTCCCTGACGATAGCCATGTGATCATTGCAGGATCAGGCCGCATGGGTGGCCTTGTCGATCGTATTTTACAAGCTGGTGGCTATAAAACGACCGTGATTGACTATAATTATAAGCAGCTTGATGCACTCGAGCGGGTTGGAATTCGTAATTTTTTTGGTGATGCAACGCGTCCTGATTTACTTAATGCGGCTGGAATTGAAAATGCAAATTTGCTCATCGTTGCCTTAGATGATGCCGAACAAATAACTAAACTGGTACGTTATGCTATGCATAACTACCCACATTTACATGTTGTTGCGCGCGCAGTAGACCGCCATCATGTTTACGATTTATGGGCCTATGGTTGTCGGGATATCATTCGCGAAACGTTTGACAGCACGATGAGAATGGGGCGTTCAGCTTTTGAAGCTCTCGGTATTGAGCGAGGAAAAGCCCAAGAAATGGTCGATATATTCACTGAGTTTGATAAGGAAATGCTACGTCAAGCCGCTGATGCCTACGAAATTGGCGTTCCGTTTGAGAAAAATCAAGCCTACATTGATTGTATAAATAAGCTATTTGATGAAAAAGAGCCGCAAATTAAGCAACAAATGCGTGAGATTTGCGAGCGTGTTGCCACATCAGAAAATAAATAGATCACATCAACTACTTTGAGTAACCTCAAAGTTTAGCGGCTAGCCGATTAGGGTAAAGAAAATTCTGACAATCGATGCTTTGAATACGACTGATATCTTTATGTAGTGGGTTTATTAAAAAGTTATATTCGTCTGGACATAAACTGGATGGAACTTGAAGCACCGCTGCCTCCATCGAAGTAAGCCAATTAGAGCCTAAGGCCTGAGTATCAGTAATATAAGGGTGATCATCCCATGCTTTTGGCAGCTCGGAAGCAACTAACCTAATAACTTTTAGGTCGTCAGGTATTTGAATCGTTGTGATACTCAGGTTTTTACTTAAAATATCCGTTGTGTCATTCACTAAACGTTCAAGCATTGCCAGTGATCGTGAGCTGGCGGTATACACAATTGGCTTACCAACAAAATGCCACCGTCCCTGCGCATACAAGCCACCTAATCCAGATAGCGCGTTCGTTAGGTCGTTATGTACTTTAGGTGCGATCCGATAACAAATCATTAAGCAGTAAACCCATACTCAAGCCCTAAAATAACACGCTTAATCAGCGCTCGACCGCGAATGGTATGAATCACCGATTTCGGCTCTTGATTAGCAAACTGAATGTTAGGAGTACTAAGCCATTCATTCCAACGTTTAACATCACCAAAGTAAGCTATACCTTGTGAAGAAATACGTGCAACCTCTAAGGCGTTTTCACTTAGCTTAGCATTAAGGCGTTTTCTGTCTTTGCTATAACGCTCAAGAGTACGCGTCGTTGTGCCTATTGACGTCGCTAGAATATTAGCATCCCAATTTAACTCTTTACCAAGAGATTTAATAGCACTGACTGTCACCCCCTGCGTGGCAACATTGATTTCATCTATTGTATTAGAGTGAACGGTCACTCTGCCATCGGTAACAACACCTAGGTAATCTGTTTCAATCACATTCATATTTCACCTCGCCGAAAATCGACATCTGTCATTCATTATAGTGACACCTGTCGCTTTTTACAATTATCATTGTACAACCATTCTTATATTACTTTGGCTAATAATGCATCGTGCGACTTTTAGTTTTGGTGGGGATTTATCACAGAGCTTTTAGATCTGTTTAGTTTTAGGAATGAAAATAGCGCCAAGTGGCGCTATTTTAAGTTTTAAAATTGCAGCTTGATTGCGTTAAAAGCTAAAGCTCAGTTTTACGTAATAAGTCATGCCATCAAAACCATAAGGTAAAGCACGAACAGGATACTTAAAAGCTTTATTAGTAATAAAATCAAGCACCTCGTCTTCACCTAACTCATCAGGTGTTACATCAAAAATATTATCAATACCTGCCGATAGCATCAGTTCATCGGTCAATTGATAGCCAACATTAACATCAACTAATACAGCTGATTCAACAGTGCTGGTATCTTTGAACTCGCCTGTTGGCGATAGCTCATCAGGTAGACCTATGTGATCATTACCAAAGTATTTAACATCCGTTTCGCCGTAATAGTTGAAACGCACCATGCTATTGAAATCACCGCGATCATACTCAAAGGTCAGTGTTGCGCGCTCACTCGGTTGTCCATCGGTTAAAAAGCTACGTTGTAAGTCATCAAGAGCAACTGAATCAGGGATCCCTTCTGGCGCATTAACATCATCAATTTCTGTGTCATTTAAATTACCTGCAAAAGTCGCAGAGAAGTTACCTTCGTACAAATCAGTGCGGTAAGAGGCAATGATATCCACCCCTTTAGTTGTTGAATCAACAGAGTTTGAGAAGTAGTTAGCTTGCTGGGCACCTGTGGCATTTAACGCCGCAACGGCCTCTGGACTAAACGCCACATCATTTGCCGACATCAAGCTGCCTAGTGTAATACGGTCTTTAATTTCAACATGATAAAAATCAACGGTTAACGATAATTCACTACTTACATTATATACAAAGCCTGCACTTAAGTTTTCAGAGCTTTCAAGACCTAAATTATCCACGCCAAGTGCTGAAGGGAAATCAGACCCCGCCGTTGCAGTGAACGATTGTAACAACACACCTCCTGCACCTAGGTTAGTGGTATAGGCGGTGTATGCACTTTGTTGTAATGATGGTGCTCTAAACCCTGATGAAATCGCACCACGAACTGCAAAATCGTCTGTTATTTCATATCGTGTTGCCAGCTTACCAATGATGTCATCACCAGCATCAGAGAAGTCTTCATAACGAAGTGCGGTACTAACTTGCCACGCATCGGTAATTAAGGTTTCAGCATTTACATAAAAAGCGTAGCTGTGGCGGCTTTCTTTGTTTGACGCTTCTGGACGTAATCCGTTATAAGCTTGAAAACCACACTCAGCAAATACCCCCTCATCATTGACCGCAGGGTATGAGGTATCGGTGTTCGCTAAGCCACATGCGTATGAGGCCTCTTCACCTGGCACTATTTGATAATTCTCTTTTCGGTATTCAGCACCTACCGATACATAAACAGGTTCGCTACGACCAACATCTAAAATACCACTTAGATCGGCATTAACGGTGGTTTGATCAAACCTAAAACCACCAGAATAACCGCCCGTTGGGCCCGCATTTGCGGCAATATCTGCATCACTCGCATCAGGGTTATTCGCTACAAACTCAGCAGCATAAGAAGCATTTATGGTATTTTTTGACGTAAAATCATAGCTATTTTCACCATACACAGCAGATAGGTCATAGCTCCAATCTGTATTCAGGTCACCACGAAGTCCTAAGGCTACCGAGATATCTTCAGCTTCATTATCAATACGTGGTAAAAAGCCATCACTGTATACTTGCACTACATTTTTGGCTGCTTCATTGTAATTACGGTAAAAACCATTGCCTAATGCAGTTCTATTTGAATAACCGCCGAATGAATACAGCTCAATATCCCCTAGTGGCAAAGCCATATTATAGAATAACGATGTAAATTCGCTGTCAGCATTACCTTGTCCCCAACGAACATCATCTGATAGCGCCCCTGCTGGCTCGCCTAAAGCTCCGCCGGTATCTCGTTGTGCTCGGTTAGTACCGTCAGCGTCCCGATATTCGGCTGAAAAATTAATAAAACCACCTTCGTCGCCTAAATCAAAACCACGATTTAAACCAATCGATATTGTATCGCCGTCGCCTTCGCCTGTACTCCCTGCTTGCACATACCCTGTAGTTATCCCCGTCGAATCATTTAGCGATAAGTTGATAACCCCCGCGATAGCATCTGATCCATACTGCGCAGCAGCACCATCTCGAAGTACTTCAACCCCTTTTAGGGCAGTCAGCGGAATCGCATTCATATCAGTACCAGCAGCACCCGCACCGACTGTTCCATTTAAACCAAAAATAGACTGATTATGACGGCGTTTGCCGTTTATAAGTACAAGCGTTTGATCTGGTTGCAAACCACGCAACGTAGCCGGTCTAAATAAGTCTGATCCGTCAGACACCTGAGTACGAGAAAAGTTAAAGGATGGTGCGGTTGCTTGTAAGCTTTGGCCAAGCTCAGTGAAGCCCCCTTTGTTTAATGTATCAGCATCAATTAAATCAATCGGAGATGAAGACTCTGTAGCAGTCCGATTAGCCACTCGCGAACCAAGCACTGATATTTGCTCTATATTTTTATCGGCTTTTGTACCTTGTGCTTCTTGAGCCTGCGTAGAAGTCGCCGTCAGCGCTAAACTCACCGCTACGGCAAGTAAGTTAAAAGAATGTGTTGTCATATGTGTCCTGTTGATAGTTTTAGGCTAACTCTCGTTAAAGTGAGACGCCCCTTAGAAAAACGAAAGTAACCACTAAGCACGTATAGTCGATTTTAAAATCACTGTGTTGAAAGCTAACTCATGCCTGCGAGTTAACTTTTAAGAAACATCCTATCAACAAACCAAGCAAATGGAAGAAAAAAAAGTTACGACTTAGGTATAAATTTTTCAAATAACGGAACTTACAAATTAGCACTGGTTAAATTTCACTAAAAACCAACACAAAAAAGGATACTAATGCAAAATATAAATGATTAACCTTCTAAACCAATTTGATTAAACACCGGAAATATACAGCTAATTCGTGACCCCATTCCCTCAGCGCTTTGAATATCGATCTCTCCTTGATGCTCATGGACAATTGCATACACCATTGTCATTCCCATTCCTGTGCCCTCGCCTACTGGTTTAGTGGTAAAAAAAGGATCATAAATTTTAGCGATAGTTTGCTCGCTCATACCACACCCATTATCTTCAACATCAATATGGATGCGTCCTTCAAGTTCATAAACAGATACTATGATGTTAGCATTGTCATTGTTTTTACAAGCTTGACTTGCATTAATCACTATATTTACAATTACTTGGCTAATTGCAGATAAGTTACACCAACTTACAGAGATAGGGCTAAAATGAGTGTGTAATTGACAATGCTTTAATTGGTTAGCAAGTAATTTTAGTGCACTTTTAACAGCATCTGTCATATCTGAAAATTGCTTTTCATGGCTTTTAGGACGAGAAAAATCCAATAAATTAGCTACAATTTTACTGATTCGCTGAAGGCCTTGCGCGGTGTCACTTATCAGCTCAGGTAAATCATCAGAAACAGAACGAAACGAATGTGATTTGTTTAGTTGGCTAAGACGTTGGCAAAATGCTTCCTTATCTGTTGTGCTACATACAAACTCATCACACAGTTCAAGCAATTCGCTGAAATAAGCACAATGGCTTTTCAGACTATCAATATTACTCATACTGTAGGCCAATGGGTTATTAATTTCGTGCGCCACGCCTGCACACAAAGTTCCCAAAGTAGCCATCTTTTCGGCTTGTATGAATAAAGCCTGATGACATTTTAAATCCATGATTTTTTGTTCTAGTTCACTGTTTAGCGCGACCAGGATTCGACTTTTATCAGCTAATAGCTGCTCAGCCTCTTCTCTGGCTGCTTTTTCAAGTAAGTAGGCTTGTTTAAAATCATCCATTTTTAGCCTCAAAATATAAAATCATCTCTACTAAAACCTAGCACAAGCCCCAATTTGAAGCTATGTTATTGATTAAAGATAATTCATAGTGCGTCCTCTATGGCAGAACCAGCAATAAAAGAACATATTCAAGTTTTATGCATTGATGATGATGAAATTGTATTGCGCACTTTGCAAAGGCTACTTGTGTCTTATCATTTAAGTGTTAAAACAGCGCTTGCTCCCAACGAAGGACTAAAACTGCTCGATACTCACACATTTGATGTCATTATTTGCGACATGCGTATGCCACATATGGACGGTGCTGACTTTTTCGCACAAACACTTGATATTGCTCCAGATGTACACCGTGTTTTGCTCACCGGCTACGCTGACATAGACAGCACCATCTCTGCTGTTAATAAAGGAAAAATTCACGCCTATATACAAAAACCATGGCAAAACGAGTTACTGATACGAACAGTGAATGATGGTATCGAAAAAACGGCGCTAAAACGCAAAAATAAACAGCTCGAAAAACAAATAAAAGCGCAAAATAATCAACTAAAAGAGCTCAATAACAACCTTGAGCAAATGGTCGAAAAGCGCACACAGCAGATCCGTAAAGTGCTTAAGCAATTAGAAGAAGCAAACGAGCGAGAAAAGCATGAACATCGCACAACATTTGAAATTTTATATAACTTTATTAATGCCAATCCTTATTTAGATGGCATACAAGCGCAAAATATAGCCAGCACCAGCAAACAAATTGCAGAAAGTATAGGGCTGGATCAAAAGCATATTAATATGGCCGAAATGGCAGGTTACTTAGCACAAATAGGCTTACTCGCTATGGAACCAGCACTATATAAAACGCCGACTCGTGAATTACCCGAAAATCAAAAAAAAATATTCTACACACATCCAAGTACAGCCCAATTAATGCTCATGCCAGCAACACATTTGCATGATGTTTCTGAAGCCATTTACCATCAGTTTGAGCATTACAACGGAACAGGCATCCCCAAAGGCTTAAAAGGTAAAGATATTCCAATTACAGCAATGATCTTGGCCGTCGCCCGTGATTTTTGGCAAGCCGTAGATAATGTAACCGTACAAGGAAACAAATTTGAAAGCGCATTAGATCAATTACAGTTATACAGTGGTACGTATTATCATCCCAAATTACTTGAAGCCTTAGCGAGTTTAAAAATTACGTGCGCAAGTAATCAGCAAGTGGGTAGCATGAAAATATTGTCTGCTGATGAGCTAAAGAATGGCATGGTACTCGGTCATGCACTAAGAAATTACGATGGCATTATGTTATTGCCAAAAGGTCATATCTTTGGTGCGAAATCGATTGCCAAGCTTCAGCAACTTGAAGCGAAAAAACCAAACCCTTTCAGAATCATGATCAAAAATTAACGAACAAAAGTGATCACATAACCCCATTACTTCGTTACAATATGATTTATATTACGTTTACTTTCAAAAGGAGCGCTCAGTGTCGCGATTTTCCGCTATTACAGACAAGCCGCATGACGGCAGATTCAATAAAAAAACGGGCATTTTATTGACCAATTTAGGGAGTCCTGATGCTCCAACAACAGCGGCACTGAGAACGTACTTACGCGAATTTTTATCTGATCCACGTATTGTCGAGATCCCACGTTTTATTTGGATGATCATTCTGTATTGCTTTGTACTGACACTTCGTCCAAAACGCTCTGCAGCACTTTATAAAAGTATTTGGACTGAAAACGGCTCACCATTAACACATACAACCCGCGAGCAAAGCAAAAAGCTGGCGGCTCTTTTAAAAGAAAAAGGTCATCAAGATACTGAGGTTGTTATGGCTATGCGCTATGGTAACCCATCAATTGAAGCAGGCCTTGAAGAGCTTCGCGAAAAAGGCATTACTCGGGTGATTGTGCTACCACTTTATCCGCAGTATTCAAGCACCACAATCGGTTCGACTTTTGATGCTGTATCGAACGTATTACGTAAATGGCGCTGGGTCCCAGAGCTACATTTTATTAATGGTTACCATGACAACCCAACCTATATTGACGCCCTAGCAGCGAGTATTAGCGAGGATTTAAACGCTCATGGTACACCACAAAAACTAGTCTTTTCGTACCACGGGACGCCCAAATTGTTTTTAGAAAATGGCGATCCTTATTACTGTTTTTGTATGCAAACCACACGCCTAGTTGCCGAAAAGTTAGGCTTAGAAAAAGATTTTGCAGTGACCACCTTCCAAAGTCGCTTTGGTAAAGCTGAATGGTTAAAACCATACACAGATGCCACACTTGAAAGCTACCCTAAAGAAGGCATCAAAGATGTTGCAATTTTAAGCCCCGCCTTTAGTGCCGACTGCTTAGAAACATTAGAAGAATTAGAGGGCGAAAACCGCGAAAACTTCGAACACGCTGGCGGTGAAAAATACCGCTATATTCCAGCACTGAATACGCGTGATGACCACATCAATGCTATGTACGAAGTCATTAAGCCTTCGCTAAAATAATGTTAAGTAGGCCCTAGTAACGAGGGCCTACTTAACTATCACACACTCCCTTGCGTTTCTATCACCAAGATACGCGCCTCACCTATTGGGTGTGCCACATGCTCAGTACCAACACTGGCATAAAAAATATCCCCAACACTTAGTAGCTCTGTGCATACTTCACCCTGTTGCTTGTAGAGCATCTCAACCCGACCACTTAATACCACAAACACTTCTTCGCCATCATTGATATGCCACTTGTATGGCTCATCCGTCCAATGCAGACGTGTTGTAATGCCATTCATATTGGCAATATCTAGTGCGCCCCATGCACGGTTGGCAGTAAATTCTTGGCTTCGTATTACTTTCATCGGTTTATTTCCATCGCTTAATCTTTACGTGTCATCACTAAGGTTATGACTCCTGCGACAATCCCCCAAAACGCCGAGCCAACGGTAAACAATGTCAGGTTTGAAGCCGTCACTAAAAATGTCACTATGGCTGCCTCGATATAATAAGCCTCCGTTAACGCTTGCTGTAAACTACTGGCAATTGTGGCAAACAAGGCTATGCCCGCTAAGGCTAAAATCAGTGCTTGTGGTAAGCTCGCTACTAAACCAACTAATGTTGCCGCTAGTAACGCCATGATGATATAAAACACACCACCAGCAATACTTGCCCAATAACGTTTATCAGGGTTCTTATCAGCTTCGGGGCTCATACAAATTGCAGCGGTGATTGCCGCTAAGTTTATCGAGTAACCACCAAACGGGGCAATCAATACATTTAAAAGCCCCGTAACATTCAAAGCCGCCGAAACTGGCGCCTTATATTGATGAGCCTTTAAAACAGCGATGCCCGGTAAGTTTTGCGATGTCATCGTCACAATAAACAGCGGTAAGCCTACGCTGATCATGGCATTTAAATCAAACTCAGGAGCAATAAACGCAAACTCACTTAATTTCCATTGCCAACTGCTTGTATCGATTTGCCCAGTAAAGCCTGCCATTAAAAAGCCAACCACAACAACAGCTAACATCGCAAAACGCGGAAAATAACGTTTACCAAATAAGTAAACAGCGACCATGACACCAATGACTAATGGCAGCTCATTCATAAAATTGAATACATCTATACCAAAATTCACTAAAACACCCGCCAGCATCGCACACGCTAACTGACTCGGAATTTTGTTCATCACTCTTTCAAAAATACCAGTGATCCCGCATAAAAACACCAATACTGCCGAGAACATAAACGCTCCAACAGCTTGATTTAAGGTATAACCTTGTGCGCTTGAAATAAGTAATGCTGCCCCCGTTGTCGACCACGCAATTAAAATAGGAACCTTATAGTAATATGACAACGCAATAGAGCTTGCTCCCATCGCAAGGCCTAGCATAAGTACCCAACTGGCCACCAAATCAGGCGTACCACCTAGCACCATGACTAATTGATAAATCAAGGCAATTGAGCTGGTAAAACCAATAATTACCGCTACGAGGCCCGCAGTTGCTCGACTGATCAGTTGACTCATAAAGGGTAAACTCCTTGCAAAATATGCAGATAAAAACCTACCTTATCGCAAGCCGTACACAATGACACTGTACACTTTTGTAGTATTTTAAGATTTATTTACTATACAGAACCAACGTTAGTTCTCGCTGCAAACATTAACAAAATTTAATTTGCTCTCCACCTTGTAGCAATCCTTGCTTAGTTAAACTACAAACACTGACTAATTTAAGGACTAATCATGACTAAACTAAGCAATCAAAATCACTTATCTATTATCACATTAGCGACAATCAGCGCACTCCTTACTGGCTGTGGCAGTAGTGGTAACAATGAGCAACCAGCACAAAATACGCTTACCCTTCCTAGTTTATTAGTCGGTGAGGTTAGTGCGCTATCTGATACCAGTATTACCGTTAATCAGCATCAAATTGCAGCTAATAATGCTGACATTGAAATTGATGACAATCGCGCATCAATCAAAGATCTAAAAATTGGTATGATGGTAGAAGTTGAAACGAATGGAAAAGAAGCAACAGAGATTGACTACGATCCAAGCTTCAAAGGACCTATCAGTATTAACGAACAAGGCGCAACCATTGCAGGGATCAAACTAAATAACCTAAAGACAGAAAACCTGTCAGATGGCAGCCTTGTTGAGCTAAGTGGTTACAACAATAACCACAGTGAATTTACAGTTACCTACCAACAACCATTAACTAATAATGCAGAATTGGAGCTCGAAGGCTTCATTACTGAGTTAAATACCGCAGCATCTACATTTAAATTAGGTAATTTAACCATTCAATACCAACATGCAGATATAGACGGCACATTACAAAATAACCAATATGTTGAGCTAGAAGGTTACCTAGATGGAAAATTAATCATTGCACACGAGGTTGACGCTGAGCACAATTTTGAAGGCAATGACAATACTGACACAGAATTACACGGCACAATTACGTTTATTAATAATGACATCACCCTCGTTACGCTGAATAATCAGTGGCAAGTTAGTATCACAGAACAAACCACGTTCGAAGACATTACCCGCACAACATTAGCGATTGGAGATACAATTGAAGTAGATGCCGTATGGCAACAAGCTAATAACTGGTTCGTAGCTCACGAAATCGATCTTGAGAAAAGCCATACTGCGCCAAGTTCAACCCCTAGCTTTAGTGTTTCTGGTCTTGCCAACTACAGTGATGGAAACGTCATTATCAACGGGCTCAACTTACAAGTAACAAACAGAACGGTGTTTGAAGATGAGTTAACAGCAGATACACTTTCAGGTGAATGGTTAGAGCTTGAAGGGATTATTGACGGTCAAAACTATATTGTCAGTGAAGTCGAGCGTGACAACAGCAATGAGTTACTGGAGTTGAAAGGCATAGTGACTGCCAATGCATCACAACAAGCGAGCTTATTTGGCTATATTAGCGAAGATAACAGCTTAGCGAGCTTTACAGAGCAATATGTTGACCTAGAATGCCAGTGGGTACAAGATAATATTGTACGTGCATGCCAACTTGATGATTAACAGTAAAATTTAATAATGGCAGCGCTAAATGTGCTGCCTAACCAATATCGAAACACTATGAAAAAACTACTTCTAACTTGCTTATGTTTAATTTCAGGCCTTGCTTTTGCTGCCAGCTCAGCCATTTTCAATATGCTGGATTCAAGCTCTGCACCTGCACCAATCGATGTGCTATTTGGTATCGAACAACGCTACGCTAAAAATGCGGTTATTGTTGAATTTGAGTTTGAAATAGAAAAGGGTCAACGTGTTTATGAGGTCACGCTCTACCAAACAAAAAAACAACGTTTTATCGAGTTACTTCTTGACCAATCAGGACACATCATTGAACAAGAATACGAACAGCCAGAATTAGATGAACAAGAAGAAATTGCGGCTGCAAACCTGATGACTAAAAAAGGGTATACATTGCATGGTCTGGTCAAACAGTTGGATGACGAACCGACCCATTACCTAATTGAAGCTCAATTAGAGCAAGACATGGGTATTTCCTATATGGTCGCCACGTTTGTAACAGATAAAGGGCGACACAAAAAAGCCATTGATCTTGAAACGGGTAAGAACTTGCCATTACTTCGCTGGGGCAATTAATGAAACTGTTATTGGTTGAGGACGACCAACAAAATCGTGAGTTTTTATACAAAGCCTTTGTCGAGCAAGGCTACACACTCGATTGTGCAGAAGACGGCCAACAAGGGCTTATGCTGGCAACTTGTGAGCACTACGACGCTATTGTACTTGATCGCATGCTTCCTAAGCTTGATGGTTTGCAAGTATTACTAGCACTTAGAGCTACAGGAAAAACGACCCCTGTATTGATTTTATCGGCGCTCGATAAAGTTGATGACAGGGTAACAGGTTTAAAAGCAGGCGGAGATGACTACTTAACCAAGCCTTTCTCATTTTCAGAACTGGCTATTCGAGTAGAAAACTTAATAAAACGACATACCTTCCACGCACCGTTAACTACAAAAATTAATCTTGCTAACCTAACGCTTGATTATAGTGATCAACGGGTTGACGTAAATGGCAAAACACTCAACTTACAACCCAAAGAATTTAAACTACTTAGATATTTACTTGATCATCAAAATAAACTCGTCACCCGTACTCTATTATTTGAGTCGGTTTGGGAGTATCACTTTGATCCAGGTACCAACGTGATTGATGTTCATATTGCAAGGCTTCGTAAAAAACTTGCTGAGGCATCTGCACAATTAGAAATAGAAACAGTACGTGGTGTAGGCTACAGGTTAAAGGCGAATGTAAGTTGATGAATGAACATGGCCTGCGTTTGTTCGACCCTAGAAAAAGCTCCGTCTGGCGTTTAACGCTCGCGTTTGCAGCAATCACAGCGGTTACTTTACTGCTCGCGATTATACTTATCTATCAGTTATTACTGGGTGAACAAAGCCGCCAAGTTGAAAGGCGTCTTGATGCTGAAAAAACACGTATCGAAGCACTTGCTTCAGAGTTTGACAAAGGAAGCTTTTTTCAACAACTTGATGTATTTAGAAACGAAGGTGAAATTTTAATTTTTTGGCAAAGCGAGTATGAACAAAGCCAGCAGCTCAGTTTTTTGCCTGATAACATTCCCGCACTACCGCAAACCATTGTTTTTCCTGTTCTTGATACCGGGCGCGGACAAATCCGTCTACTAACAACTGGCAAAGTTAAAACACATCATGGTGATATTGTACTTGCCACCGCCACAGAGCATTTACAACGCTTAATTGTCGACTTTAAATCTATCGCTAGCTGGACTTTCATTATAGCCATCGTGCTGACAGGTCTATTTGGATATTTATTTTCTCGCCGGCATTTACGCCGTGTTAATTATTTTAATGAAACTGCCGAACAAGTACAAAATGGCGACTTGAGTGCGCGCCTGTCTCATAAAAATAAAGGCGATGAATTCGACCGCTTAGCAGCGCATATAAACACCATGCTTGATGCTGTAGAAGAAAATTTCGCACTCGTTCAGGGTATAACCGACAACATTGCCCATGACTTAAAAACCCCACTGACACGATTAAAGCTTAACATAGAAAAGCGCTTAGAAGATCAACCCCAAATGGGTTATGAGCTTGAGCAACTCAATAATATTATTAATACATTTGATGCCATGCTTAAACTCACACGCCTTGAGCATGGGCAGTTTCCATTGAAACTAGAAACAATCGACAGTAGCCAACTTACTCACGATGTATGTGAGATATTACAACCCAGCGCAGAACAAAATGGCCAAATAATTTGTGTAAATATCACTTCTCCTTGGCAATTAAACGGCGATAGAAACCTCATCTTCCAAGCAATATTTAACCTCGTTGAAAATGCCATAAAATACGCAGGTAAAGGCGCTACCATCACGTTAGCACTTGATGAAAAAAGTTTCTCAGTTACAGATAATGGTAAAGGCGTTAACGAGCAAGATTTAAAGCAACTAACTAAGCGCTTTTATCGCAGCGATCCAGCTCGTCAACATGAGGGGTTTGGTTTAGGCCTTGCAACAGTCAAAGCAATTTGCAACCGCCATAAGCTAAATTTATCGCTTAGCTCAGACAATGGCTTTTGTGTAAAAATAACCAATGATTAAGCGGCATCCTCTGCTGCTTTCTCTACATTCTCAAGCTGTTCAGGCTTATCAAAAATACCTAAACGGATACGAATAAAGTGCAAAATCTCTTTTGCAACATCAATTCCCAACGCCCCTTCTAAACCTTCAAAGCCTGGGCTTGAGTTTGCTTCGCATATTTTGAAATGTTGCTCATCAAATAATAAATCAATGCCCGCCACATCAAGGTTAAGTACATTCGCAGTTTGTGTTGCAAGCCATTCGATTTCTGGCGTTATCGGAAATGACTTACCAGTACCACCGGCACTGACATTGGCTTTAAAGTTTTTGCCCTGCGAGTTACGTTCCATACAAGCAACAGCACGGCCACCGATAGTAAGTACTCGCAAATCACGACCGTGACTTGACTTAACAAACTGCTGCAAAATAATGTTTGCTTGTGGATTTGCAGCCTCAATTAACTGCATTAAATCATCAAACTCTTCTTTTGATTTTGATAAAAATACGCCACTGCCTTGCGAGCCTGATAACGTTTTAATCACCACAGGAAAACCGATTTGTTTTTCAACTAAATCAATATTAACTGGAAACTTAACGAGCATAGTGTTGGGGGTTGGTAAATTACACTCAGCTAAAATTTGCTGCGCAAATAACTTGTCTTTCACCGTTTCGATTGACTGCGAGCTATTCACGCAATACACGCCTAAACGCTCAAGGTGGCGGATAATTGCCAATGCAAAATAGGTTGTGCTAGCGCCCATACGAGGAATCACAAAGTCAGGTAATTGTACTGACTGGCCATCAATCAAAATACTTTTACCATCTTCACGAGTGATCGTTAAATCAAACTGATCAGGCGAATAAACTTGTAAATCAATGCCTTCCTCTTTCGCCGCTGCAAGTAAACGTTCAACTTCGTAAGTTTCTTGCTTTAACAAGCCTTGGCTATCTTTATAAATGATCCACCCGCGCATAAGTCGGTACCTCTAATATTGGAGTTTCGGTGACAAAAAAACGCGGATTATGCTCATCATCGGGGAGTGAGTAAAACAAGTTAATTTTATCGTCACGATGATAAAAATGACTACAAACTGAATAAACATTGACCACATTGTTAAATTGAGGTAAAAAGTCACAGTAAGTTAACAATAAACCCGATTAGAGAAACATGTGAACAGGACGCTTGCATTAATCTTCATTATCCCACTGAGCGTATTTGCCTTAAATGAATGGCATATTCAAAGTGGTGCCTTTAAGTTACAGTCTAATGCTGAGGAGCTTTTTGTTTCCAATGATACGCTGGCTAAACACACGATTCCGCAGCCCGTTGTTAACCTAACAGCACCACTTAATCAGCTTTCAAATCGTGCACACGATTATCTTTATAAACAAGGCCGTTTGCCTAAAAGGCTCAATAATACAACGTTTAGCAAGTTTGACCTTGGCACTCTAAAAACACTGCAATCCGGTGATAACTTCATTCTTATCGTTGACGAGCATCAAAGTTATACTGTCGAAATAACCAATATTATTGAAGCAAGTAATGGTAACCGCAGTGTGTTTGGCAAGGTGAATGATCACACTAACGCATTTCATCAAGCTGTAATGACTCTTACCGACAACACGCTGCAAGGACAGTTTAACGCTGGCGATAAGAGTTATAAATTTGAAAGCTTTGGCGAGTTTGGCTGGGTTTCAAAAATTTAACCTAGCCATTTAAACTTTTTATTTAATGGCTGGCCACAAAGTTTCACCATCACTGTCGATTGGGCTTAAAATTTTCAGTCCTAATAGTTTCGCAATAAGCGGATACACATCTAAGTTATTCACTTCATCTAGCTGTACATGTCGTTTAAATGCAGGGCCCGTGGCAATAAACGTCGCGGCCATATCATCTGTGTATGCATAGCCATGCGTACCTAAATAAGAAGCCATTTTACTATCAGTAAATACGCGCGGTGCTGTGGTTTGTAAAACAATATCACCAACCCGAGGGCCTTTATCGTAATAATAATCGCGCTTTTGCTGGTCAGTTAAAACGATATAACGGCCATCTGCTGCTTTAGCAAGCTTTTTACTAAAACCCTTGATGTCTGCTTTGCTATTTGGTTTTGCATAGTACAAAACGCGAGGACCGGTGTTTTGCACCATAAAATTATCGTCTTTTGGCAGACTATCTATTTTGATGCTCATGCTTGGATCAACAGATGCCATACCATGATCAGACACAATCACTAAGTTAATATTTTCATCAAGCGCTTTTAAACGCGTGTGCAAGTCAGCCATTAAACTATCTAGCTGTTGAACCGCATCGTATGTCTGTTGTGCATCTGGGCCATACTCATGCCCCATGCTATCCACTAACGAAAAATAGCTTACCACCAAACGCGGGCGCTGCGCTTTTGGCAAGCTTAACCACTGAATAATTTGATCAACACGCTTTTGGTAATCACTGTGTTTAGAATAATGATAAAAGTAATCAGGTAACATGCCATTAAAGCGCGCATCAGACTCTGGCCAAAAATAAGTAGCTGCTTTTACACCTTGCATTTGTGCAAGATTCCAAAGCGGAATACCATTCAGCCAAGTGCTGTCATCTTTACCCTTACCCATTTTGTAGCACTCATTACGCTCAGTATCACAAAAACGGTTATCAACAATGCCATGATTGACTGGCAATAAACCGGTAATTATAGACACGTGATTAGGAAAAGTTTTCGTCGGATACACAGGGCGCATTTTGGTGGCTCGTACGCCCTGTTCACTGATTATTTTTAGATTTTTAGCATCATGTTTTTCAATATAATCCCAACGGAATCCGTCAATCGAAATAAGTACAACACTCTGTTCTTCAGCAGCTTTAACCACTGCACTGGATGCCAGTAAAGCGAAAAAAATAAAAGGCCAAATACGCATTAAGAATCCTTGTAAATTAATTTTTTAAGTCATTAAGTTAGTGTATCTAACTCACTTTAAAATTTTGTGATCATAGCTACAGCGACTTTTTAGCGCGTTACTAAGTACAATCATTTAATAGCAAGTAGTTTGAGCAAAGTACGCAAACTAAAATTATAACTTAAAACTAATATTTTAATTTATGATACAAGCTGTTAGATTAAATTTAATCTTTAAAATCACCAAAAGTAATCACCACGACTGTAATTTACTTGGTAGGAATAGAAATGATCGATTTTCGAAAAAAAATAACACCCGCTCGTGAAATGCGCTCTACCAATAATTTACATACAGCGCTTGAAAGCGACCGTGGTCGCATTATTAATAGCGCAGCCATTCGCCGTTTACAGCAAAAAACTCAAGTGTTTCCGCTTGAGCGTAATGCTGCTGTGCGCTCGCGTTTAACTCACTCGCTTGAAGTACAGCAAGTTGGGCGCTTTATAGTACAAACGATTTTTAATAAATTAAGCGATGCTCAGCAAAAAGAGTATGGCCTTAAAGGGCTAGAAAGGCCTTTAGAAAGCCTCATTGAAATGGCCTGCTTAATGCACGATATTGGCAACCCGCCTTTTGGTCACTTTGGTGAGGCTGCTATTAATCAGTGGTTTGCTAAGCATTTAGATGAACTTGTTCCTGCGCCATGTAAAGCGGTTGGCATAAGTGTTATTTTTAAACACCTTGCGCAAGATATAAAAAGCTTTGAAGGTAATGCACAAGGTATTCGTATAGTTCACTCTTTGTTGTCACTCAATTTAACCTACAGCCAAACCGCTGGTATTTTAAAATACACCCGCCCTGCCAGTATGTCTAAAAAAGATAGTCCGACTAACAAAGATTATTTGATGAAAAAAGTCGGCTACTATTTTAGCGAAAAAACCTTCATAGACGCATTACGAGCAGAGCTTGAAATAGAGCAATATTGCCGACACCCGGCTAGTTATATAATGGAAGCTGCTGACGATATTTCGTACTGCCTTGCCGACATAGAAGATGCGGTAGAAAAAGGCATCATTAGTGTCGATATACTTTGTGACAAGCTAAAAGAACAATATACCAAAACGCTCACAAACCTGACATTAGACAATACAAAACACGGTGACTTTGCAGAAAAAGCAATTGATTATGCATTAAGTAAAGCTGCTGAGCAGCCATATAACTTTAACAGCGAATTCTTTATTTACCTGCGAGTAACCTTACTGCATCCTTTAGTAAATTATGCTGCTGAGCGCTTTATCAAAAATATTGAAGCTATTTACCATGGCGATTTTAATCAGGCACTGCTTGAAGATCGCAGCCACTTACATGCCGTAACAAAAACGCTGAAACAGGTCGCGCTTAACCACGTATTCTGCCATAAAGAAGTCGAACGACTTGAACTTCAGGGTTACCGTATCATTAGCGGCTTACTTGATTGTTATAAACCTTTACTAGCACTTGATCACGATAACTTTAAGCGAGCATTAAAAGGCGATAACAACTTACTCATTGAAAGTAGACTTGTTAAAAAACTTTCTAACAAGCACTTAAACAGCTACCAAAAAGCCATAGATGCGCTTAAAGCTGAGCCTGGTCACTATGCAGCTTATGAGTTTTATTATCGTTGTCGCTTAGTTCAAGATTATATCAGCGGTATGACTGACCAATTTGCTTACGATGAATATCGCGCTTTAATGGTTCTCGAATAAACCTAATTTGTTAACCAAATGTGGATAAATTAGTCGACTAAGCTTAAAATAATTCAATATATAGTCACCAGCTAAACCTCACTGGTCAGGAATCTATGTCAATTATAAAAACGACCCTTTTTTTGTTATTTGCTGGTCTTAGCTTTACCAGTAGTGCCCAGTACAACGAAGCAATGTGTATTTTGTTAAAACAACAAATGCATGAATACCGTGATAATACCAGCAACCGAAATTATCGCTCAGCGGCCAGAAATTTTGAAAAAAACTGTAAAAACCCGACCCCAGTTAATAATACCGCCGCGCTACAAAAGCTCACTTCAGAAGCAACACCCACACCACCTAAAACAAGCATAACCGAGCACTCAGGTGCGATTAAAGGTGCTGCCGAAGATGTTCCTGCTCAAGCACCTGTTCAACAAGCGCCTGTAGAGCCAATACATCAAACACAACAACCAGCAGAGCCAGAATTAACTGACTCTTCACTCAGTTCTGAGCTTAATAACAGTGAGCCGGTTCAACAAGATAACGATAGCCTGTCAATGCCTAAGCTACCACCAGTGACTGAGGCGGCACCAATTACAAACACAGAACCAGCAGAGCCACAAGCTCCTATTGCAATTAAAACCGACGCAAATCAAGCTATAGAGCCTGCTAAAAAACCGGCTCCGGTTGTAGTACAAACACCAGAACCAAGCTCATCAAACTCATTATTGATGCCAAGCCTGCTTGTGTTATTGGTGCTTTTAGTTGGTGGCCTATTTATTTTGCGCCTTCGTAAGAGTAAACAATCTGACTCAAATGCTGAACTTGAAAACACCTTGCTTCAAGCTCAAGCTGCAAGTGCCAAAATAAAAGCTCAACAAGCATTAAATGAAGATGAAACAAGCTCAGCAGAATCACAACCACACTACGAAGATGAGTTTGAGAGAGCATTTAATGACACATTTAACACGAAAACGACAACGTCCGATGATGAAGAATGGTCTGAATTTGCACGCTTAAATGCTGAACTCGACGAACAAAGCGCCTTCATAAGCACCGAAGAGCAAGCAACTGACTTTGCCCATGCGCATGAATTCAACGAGCTTGAAATTAGCCACGAAGAAATACAGAACGATGAATCAATTCAAAGTGATGAACTTGAAAGCTCACGCAGCTCATTTGGATTTGACGAGTACAACACCTCAGAGCCAGCAGAAGCAACGCCCATTTACGACGAGTCAGATAATACCGAATTAGGTGATGAGTTAGGCAATGATGAGCAAGACAGCAACATTAAACCAGAGCTCGATGATGAGCCTGAATTAACCAATACACGCAGCTCATTTGGATTTGACGAGTACAACACCTCAGAGCCAGCAGAAACAACGCCCATTTACGACGAGTCAAATAATACCGAGTTAGGTGATGAGTTAGGTAATAATGAGCAAGACAATGACATTAAAGCAGAGCGCGATGATGAGCCTGAACTAACCAGTACACGCGGCTCTTTTGGGTTTGATGAGTACAACACCTCAGAGCCAGCAGAAACAACGCCCATTTATGACGAGTCAAATAATACCGAGTTAGGTGATGAGTTAGGTAATAATGAGCAAGACAACGAGGTTAAGCCAGAGCTCGATGATGAGCCAGAGTTTACCAGTACACGCAGCTCTTTTGGGTTTGACGAGTACAACACCTCAGAGCCAGCAGAAACGGCGCCGACATACGACGAGTCAGATAATACCGAATTAGATGATGAGTTAGGTAATAATGAGTTAGACAACGACATTAAGCCAGAGCTCTATGATGAACCCGAGTTTACCAGTACACGTAGCTCTTTTGGGTTTGATGAATATAAAAGCGTTGATCAACCTCTAAAAGATGACGTACCTGAGTACGATTTGTCATCTTTAGTAGATGACGATCTGTCTTTTACAGGCGCAATAGATGAGCCTGAACACTTACCCGAACCTGCAACAATTACGCTTACTGACGATGACATAAGCGATGATGACTTAGCAAAAGCCCTGCAAACACTTGAACAGGAGCTGCAACAAAATACAACTGCGCTTGCTGATGAGCCAAAGACGGCATCCATTATGACTGACACTAACCTGCCAGATAATGATGACGATACACTATCTTTAGATGAGAGTGACATGCCTCAAGGGATCAGTGATGAACAAACAAAAGAAACGAGCTCAACAAACCCTTTTGCTAACTTGTCGCTAGACCCTACGTGGGATCCCAACTCAACCGAAAAGCCGCAGATTGAAAGTAAAGAAAAACAGCCTAAATCACAAGCGCTTATTGACGCAGAAAACAGAGCGAAACAACTCAAAACAGATGATTAGCGTTGATATTAGTTAGAGTGCAATAAACTATTCATAGTTTATTGCACTCTAACTTAGTCTTTAATAACAGGACGTGGGCGCATTAAAAAGTGAAAAATAAAGATAAGCGAAAAGAACACCGTTACGGCTAACGCACATAACACAATAATATTTGTTGGTAGAATTGTATCGTTAGTGTAGCTATAACGCTTTAACTCCCGTTCAGCCATTATTCTAGCTCGTTCAGACTTACTCGGTAATACAAACTCGTGAAAGGAATCTGTCGATTTAGCTTCAGCTCTTTCATACTGTGCACTTTTTTGCTGCCACAACATATCAAACTGCTGAAACTGAACCTGTTTATTCTCAATACACCAATCTAAATATTGAATATTTAAAGGCCTGTGTAAACAACGCGAAGGAATAACATAATAACGCTCCCACGCTGCTTGTTTACTAATATAACCTTGCTCAGATAAGGGTTTAGCTAATGGGTTTTCAAGATAAGCAATATCTTGGTTATAAAACGAATGAGTTCGCTTTAATATTTGTTCGTCGGTTAAGCAATTATCTGAAATGCGCGATGAAAGATTATGTAAGCGTTGTTTGTACGAATCAATCTTATCGAGTAGGTGGGTTTTTCGAATGGCTGATTGCAGCTCAGCTCGCTCTGCTTGCATGCTTTCGCATTGCTCAACACTAAGAGCTTGCTGCCCCCATGCAAAACAAGGAGCCATGAATAAAGCTGATAATAAAATCCTTTTGATCATAAATTTACGTCACTGTAAAAGTTAGAGGTACAGCCTAACATTTTTATATAATACTGCAACAAAACAGCGCCAAAATGACTAAAAAAGATGATAAGTAACTGCTTTTTTGTTAATACATTTTAACTGCTTATATACTAAATAACTCCCGTTAATATTTCCCCTCTTGAATTTGCCTTTAAGCTTAAATATCACGAGCAAACTTAATTTTATATAAAGCGTAAGGAGTGGAAATAGACCTGTTTCTTTATCTGTTATAAAGTTAAGCTTCTAAGCATGCTCTATAGGAAACCTATACTCGAGAAAATATTTTAATGTCTATGGCTTATTTATCAGGCTACTTACTAATAACATTCATATGTGTTTGCTTTATTTCATCTCTTTTATTTTCAAGAGTGTCAATTAAGCGCATAAATAAAAAATGGAACTAGATGACGCGTACTCACCTAGTTGGGATAAAGGTATCGGCGCAAGCGTTTCGTTTTATGTATTTGCAATACTTTTTAACAAGTACAGAATTAAAAACAAACTATTTAATGCCCGCTTTATAGCTAACCATACACGACCTATTGATAGAGTGATTGCTGCGGCTCACTTTGTCCCAGTTACAGCAATGGCCATTAGTCTTTGTATTGCCTTATATTATCAAAGCAACTGATGACGTAGCCACTACAGAACAGCTAAAACTTTATATAATAGATAACCCTTAACACAAGATTCTTTTGCAATGGCAGTACTTAACTTTATCCTATATTGTGTAATTTTCTTCTTTGTTCTCATGACGATAATGACTGTGATATTCCCCAGAATATCAATACGACATATAGAAAGTAAAATGCAGGAAAATGGAGTTTCATCTCCTAGTTGGGATAGAGGAATTGGAGCAAGTGCTCCTTTTTACGCACTCGCTATCTTTGTAAAAAGAGCTCGTAAGTCTACGCCATTATTTGATGGCAGGTTTGTCGCCAAACACGCAAGGCCAATTGATAAGTTTCTCGCTTTTCTGCATCTTGTATCAACATCTGGCTTTATAATTAGCATATTTCTTATGGTAGTTTTAGAGTACTTTTTGTTGTAGCTGAGTTTTTTTACTTATTTCTAAAGTAAATATGTGTATTAATACTAATAGCTTCGTAAAAAAAGGTTATTGATAATATTTATGATCGTAAACTATTCATAGGGGTATTTATAGATGGATCTTACTCTAGCTCCTATTTTAACTTCCTTATTTTTAACTTTTCTTTTCAGCTTTTTTATTTCATCTCTTTTATTTTCAAGAGTGTCAATGAAGCACATAAATAAAAAAATGGAACTAGATGACCTGTACCCACCCAGCTGGGACCGAGGGATTGGAGCAAGCGCTTCGTTTTATGTATTTGCAATACTTTTTAACAAGTACAGAATTAAAAACAAACTATTTGATGCCCGTTTTATCGCTAAGCATGCGCGGACTATTGATAAAGTAATTGCAGCAATTTATTTTACTTCAGTGGCTGGCATGATAATTTGCCTCTGTATTATTACTTTATTTAAAAGCCTTACCTGAATTAACCTCTATGACAGGAGGCGCCATTATGGCGATCTCATTGGAAAAATTAGTTCTAACGAACATGTTTGTATTCATGGCTTTAGCGTTTCTTTTTGTAATTTTATTTACACGCATCTCTATCAAGTACATAAATAAACAAATGCTAAACGATAGTGTTACTCCTCCGCTTTGAGACAAAGGCACTGGCGCTAGTACCCCCCTTTTATGCCATGGCAATATTTTTCAAACGCTCGCGATTACCCACACCTATTTTTGATGGCCGTCTTATAGCAAAATATGCAAGGTCAGTAGACAAAGTACTAGCATTCTTACATCTTTTTACAATGATAGGGTTCACAATCAGTGTATTTACAGCCATGTATTTAGATAAACTCTAAACAAAAGAGAATTTACAAAATGGATTTTAAAATCTTTATTTTCTACTCCTTCATTATATTTACAGTGGTTACTTTTGCGTCAGGCGTGCTGTTTTATCGAGTGTCAGTGAAGTATATAGATAAACATATGGAGAAAGATGGTGTATCTCCCCCTAGTTGGGATAAAGGTATCGGCGCAAGCGTTTCGTTTTATATATTTGCTATGTTTTTTGAGCGTTCAAGAATCCCAACGCCACTATTTGATGGCCGCTTTGTAGCTAAATATGCAAGGCCTATCGACAAAGTTATAGGAGCTGCGCACTTAATCTCGGTCTTTGGGGCGATTATTTGCCTATGTATCGTTTCTTATTATCAAAAAGGCTAATTCCTTTGTCTAACTACAAAACTATCGATGATCTAAAAGTGCGACTGAGTAGGCGTGAAACTTGTTTCGCGCGCCATATAACCATGCAGTAAAGCGCCCCAAAACCAATTTATAAGTAATAAACAAGCTATAATGAGGCGCTTTAATAACCGAATATTTATATTTGGCTTTTAACTAATACACCTCTACTTTTGAAACCTCAACAGGCTGTGCCAGCGCATTTTCATAAAAAGCGAACACAGCTTTGGTGTATGGCTGCTCGTAATGAGCATCAAGTGCAGCTTGCGATACAAACTGCTCAACTAAAAACAGACAACGCTGCTCTTTACTCGCAAACAGCTCAAAACGATTACAACCATGCTCTGCACGAGTGGCGTTTAATATGCCCTGTAAACGCCCTTTACAGTCTTCAAATAATGCTGCTTTAGGGGTAATTTTTGCTACGATATTAATCATACTAACTCCTTAGCGTATAATTTTAAAACCAATGCTCTTATTGGCGGCGCAACTGTAAAAGCCACCACAAATGCAGCAGGCCATGCATTGGCAAACGCCTTCATCCAGCTTGCTAAAAATGTATCGCTTAGCCCTAAATTGACATAGGTAACCCATGCCGAAAGCAAAAACGACATTAAAAACGAAAATGCCGCAGTAAATGTAAAATGAATTTTCATATGTCCTCCTTGGCGTTACTATATTTGCATAGCCCAATTGGCAACAGTCACGAAAATGCAAACTAAGATTGAGGGAGTCGTATGCTGGATGATCTGCATTTATTTATCGAAATAGCCCGCCGTAAAAGCATGAGCCAAACAGCAAAAGATTTAGGACTGAATCTATCAACGCTTTCGAGGCGCATTCAAACACTCGAAGACAAGCTCGGTGAGCCATTATTACAACGCACGGCCAGAGGCATTGTATTAACCACTAAAGGCGAGTCACTTTATAACGAATTAGGCGAGCAAGTGCGTGCTCTCAATAGTCAGTTAGCACAATTAAACGACTCACCTACCGCAAAAGACTTTTACCTGTTGTGCCCACAAAACATCATTGCGGGCCCACTGATGGGCGCAATTAATCAATTTGCGATGGCAAACCCTACGTTAAACCTCCACATATACCCAAGCAATGCCAATAGCCAGTTAAGCCAAAAACGTTTTGACTTAGCTATTCGTATTGGCGAACAGCAAGACTCTAGCTACTACCAAAAACGCCTAGGTATGATTGCAATTAAACTTATAACAAAACAAGGCGCACCTAAATCACGTTTAATTATCCCCTACTCTGAGTCACAACTACCCAGTGGTTTGCTAAACAAATTAAAAAAAGAGTATGAGCAAATAAGCTTTTGTTTTGATATCACCATTGCCAGAAAAATGATTGAAGCAGGCTATGGTGCAGGCATACTCCCTATGAGTGAAATAGCCTGCATTAAAAACACCAATCAATTTAATTACCTAGATACGCCACACAATTTACCTGCGAGACCTATTTACGCCCTCTGGCCGCATTCACGCACCCCCTCTGCCAATGCCCAGCTCTTAATAGAGCAACTGCAAAACAGCATTACTCACACCCCTAGCTTACAAGGGGATGTGATAGAGCTATAGAATGAGTAGCAGCGATTTTACATCGCGTTTTAATAAGCTACTTTTAATAACTTACCGTCGCAGCATAAAGCCACTGCTACGCGTGTAAGAAAGTAACTTAAAAAACAAGCCTAATTTTGATTTAAGGCTGGGCATTCCAAGCAGATTCAAACAAGGCTTTTTGCTCAACTTTGTTTTCACTACACCATACAAAATCCGCTTGCTGGATTTTCTTTGCTCTACAGCGCTCTGGTAGCTTATAAAACTCTCCCCACGCTTTACGTTTTTCATCATCATTGTATGAATTGGAATAAACAGTAGAGTTATATACTTTCGTATTTAAAAGCCCTGTCGGGTTTGACCGATAACTATAATTACCGCCATTACCCGCGCTTCTTGTCGGTTTTTTGCAATGTCTTGCCAGCAAAGTAAACAGCTCGTCGGAGCGCTTATTCCAACGCTCACCTTGTTGTGCGCTATAACTGCGATTCATTCTTTTACGAATAGACTCACGTTCAGCTTTAATGTTATCGCATTGGTTTTGAGAGTATTGCTCGTTGGCAATTGAAGTTGGGCTTACTAATAAACTAGCGAGTAATAAAATCCATTTATTCATAATTTCACATCAATTTTGTTAATTGTTTTTCCCTACAAATATTACCGACTAAAAAATATAAATAGTCTCAGAACTGACATGCCTTTTATAACATAATTTAAACAAAACTCTATTTATTTTAGGGCTATATAAAGTACCCAAAATTTATTTTTAGCATATTAACATTACAAATAATCATGATAGAATTCTGCCCATAGGATTTTAATAAGGATATTTTATGGATATTATAATTGGTCAACACGTGCTGAAGAAAAAAGCACAGTTAACCCAACTTTCAGATCGCGCAATCGGGCGAGAGTTTAAAGATCAAGCAGCCCTAGCAATACAAATGACACAATGTAGCGCAGCTGTTTATCGTCGCTTACAACGAACGTATAAATCAACCATCACACCAAAAGATCAAAAACGTGTAAAAGCGGGCGGCTTAAGTACAGAATCTGTGACTTTTTCAACAAGTAACCGTAGCCAAAAATCTTTTAACAGTTTACTTCCCGCTATGCGAGGAGGTGCATCTGCTCCTGGTAATGTGCCAAAAACATCTAATGATGTTGCTGTTGCTTCTAACCAGCCCCAAGCAACTAACTTACTCGCTTTACTACACCCTATACTCAGCGAAGATATTATGAAAACGGGTAACAGTGTAGAAAAAGCCGCAACAATACTTGGCCTTGTCACAACAACAGCTGGTTTTGTTATTCCTGGCGGCGGCGTTGCTTCTTCAATCGTAAGTTGGGTAGGAAGTGGCGCAACTTATTCAAGCTACTCAATGTCAAGAATTCGCCCCGATGCACCAGACCGCGCTTTTCACCAACTAACAAACTACATTACCTGCTTAGCAGCATGGAATAAAAAAGCGTGTGAGTTAATTGATATTGCCGACTCAAACGGCCAATGGACTTTCCGCGATATTGAAACGGGCTTTGCATAAAACAAAGCTCGTTATAATGCACAGACACCACAGCATTGTGCTTGGTGTTTGTGATTTAAAAAATTAACGCCTCTATAAGGCCGTACACGCTCTAATTGCAGCAGCAATAGTTGACGCACTTTGCTTTGAGTAACCCCCGCCGCCAGTAACGACGGTTGGTATACTTAGGCTTTTTAAACGAGATAAAACACTCTTTTCACGCTCAACAACATCTTCTATTGTAAGTTTAAAGCCACCCAGTTTATCAACTGCCAGTACATCTGTTCCTGCAATTACAAAAGCCAAAGCATATTCATCAATGACTAATTCGAGCGCTTGATTAAGTTTCGTCAAATACTCTTCGCCTTCGACACCGCTTTTTAATGGCACAGGAAAATTCACTCTATTGCGGGTAAAGCTCGATGTTGGGTAAATGTCTTCATTGTAAACATCTAACAAATGTACATTTTCGTTATCTTTAAATGAATACGCATTACCGTTACCATGATGAGCATCAACATCAATAATCAACACTTTATCTGTTTCGCTTAAATGGCCATTTTTTCGTAATTGCTGGTAGGTAATGCCAATATCATTATAAATACAAAACCCTTCCATATTTAAATTGCTAGCATGATGAAAGCCACCAGATAAATTCCACATAGTCTCACCAGACTCCAGCGCTTTTTCGGCACCTAATAGAGTACCCGAAACAGCTAAACGCATAGGCGTTAAGATTTTTTTATCTAGAAAATCAAAGCTAAAAAAAGGGATTTTAGGAACTTCAAGGGCACGGAAAATAAGCGTTCGACTCAAGACCAATTTTCTCATTAGCTCATTTAGGTACTCGTTAATTATATCGGTAGAAATTGGTTCATTCGGTTGGATTACTTCAACATTCACACTATCAAGTTCAGATGCTACTTTGGCAAACTTTTCACCATCAAATGGATGCAAATACTTCAGTAATCCTAGCTGATAATTAAAGCGTGGTTCATAAATAACTTTCATATTTATGCATTTTCCGTTTCTGCAAACTCTTTAGCGTAACGCAATACCTCATGAGGTGTCCAAACATGTACTTTCAGTATACAAAAAGCTTTACCCCTATAAGGACCAACCTATACATTTAAAAGATAATAATCAATTACGTGGTTCAAAATAACCATGCAAGTAATTTAGGCTTTGGAACTATTTAGGCACCTTTGAACAACTTGATAGCAAATAGCCTTTTGCATTGCTTCATCTAGCTGGTTTTGGCGCATCGATAAGATGGCTTTGCTCAATTGTTTGTGAGAAACGATAGGGAATGGTGGTCGTTGTTTTAGTTCTACAAACCAACCAGGAAAGCACAGAATAGGTGTTATTTGCGTACTATAACCTGTGGCCTTACTCAACCATTTATAGACCCATTGAGCTTGCCGCTCTGTTTGATCAATAGGTTTACTCTCATTCCACGAAGGAAAGGCAAGAAAGTTATTTTCAAACCTTACTTTATAATTAATGTCATCTTTTATGCGCTTATGCCGACCTTTTGTCTCAATTGCAAAAACACCATTTGAACCAATAACCAAATGATCAATATTAAAGCCATCTGCCTGAATATCATGAAATACTTGGTAACCATGTGATTGCAGCTCAATCAACTCTGATGCAACGGCTAACTCAGCATCCCGCCCAAGTTTTAATTTTATAAGTTTGTCTGACTCAAGCCATAACTTTCTGGCAGTATAAGTTAATCCTAAAAAGATAATACTAATCAAAAAGTAGTTTAATTCACCACTTGCAAACATCTCAGCAATACCCTTTAGCGCAAAAGGCAAGGTGATAATTAATACTGCTAAAAATATGTAACCTACAACGTCAAATATTTTGTCATTAACTTGATCATTCAATGTCTGTGCGGCTAAACGCAAAAGCTTTTTGCGCTCAACAGGTAATTTAGCATTTTTTTGATGTACCCATAACTTAAAGAATAAAACACCAAGTATTGAGTAGGCCCCAAGGACAATAAATAAAAGACTTAGCCCTTGATTTAATAAGTTTTCCATTAGCATTCCCTGTTTTAACAACAGCTTATTTATACATTAATTTTTAAATTCTGTCGCGTTGACACTAACAACCAAAAAGAAGTAACCACCGACTTTTCTTTGGAATCGCTCGGCGCCCCGAGGTTCACACTGTTTCCTCAATTTGAATTAATTAAATGAACGTAACCAGCGTAGATGGGCACAGCTTTCACACCCCTGTACGCACTCCAGTTCAAATATCCATATCCTCTCGTTCAAAACTACGTTTTTCATCCATGGCCAAGCTACGCTTTTTACAGCATTGCCTAAAAGGATTTAGGTACTTGGAATTTGTCGGGAACAAAATTCCGCTACGCTGTTAATTACTCATAATTAATTCAATTTCGGGTATGAACACGGGGTGTAACCGTAACTAAAGCCTGCAAATTACCAATCAAGTTATTGTTTGTTTTCATTATTTATTTTAGTAAACTGACTGTTCGAAAACAGGGAGTCGTTATGGAACAGGTTGGTATTTACGAGCAGCTGATTACGCAAGTAATCGAGCAACACCTAGATCGTGAACAGTTTTATGTCGGAGAACGCCAACTTGAATCAGCAGAAGCTGCCACTTGGCTGTCTCGATTTTTAGGTAAGTTAATTGCTCACGCGATTGATGCTATACCTAGTTCAAATAATCGCTTACAAGAGCAAATCAATCTAGCAAATAACTTAGTTTTTTGGCTTAAAGATCATATTCGAGATGATGAACTAATAAGTGAAAACCTAATAGATAGCCAAGGCAAAATCCTCACTGCACTATTCAATACTGAAAACCCAATTGCAGCAAACCTCAAAGACTACGCCAAAGATATATTTCCATTAACAGGGCTTACCCAAAGCGAATTATTTAGTGGCGCGAATGCAGGTATATCGCTCGAGACAGAATTAAAGCGTGAGATAAAATCGGCCGACACTATTTACTGGTTAGTTTCATTTATAAAGTGGACAGGGCTAAGAATATTTAAAAATGAACTTGAAGCCTTTACCAAAAGTGGTAAAAAACTAAAAGTTATCACCACCTCTTACATGGGGGCAACAGATGCTAAAGCGGTTGAGTTTTTGGCAAGCCTACCAAACACTGAAGTAAAACTAAGCTATAACAATCAGCAAGAACGTTTACACGCAAAATCTTACTTATTTATGCGTAACACTGGTTTTCATACTGGCTACATTGGTTCGTCTAACTTATCGCATTCAGCACTCACCAGCGGCCTTGAATGGAATTTAAAAATTACAGCGCAAGAAATTCCGCATATTATTGCTAAAACCAAAAGCACCTTTGAAACCTACTGGCAATCACCAGATTTTGAACTGTTTAGTGGTAAAGTGGAATGTAAAGAAAAGCTAATAAACTCACTGAATGAACAGCGTGGTAAAGGACAAGCAAGTAACCAGTTCTATTTTGATATAACCCCTAAAACTCATCAATTAGCTATTTTAGAAAAACTAAGTGTTGAACGAAGCGTTCACAATCGCTTTAAAAACTTAGTAGTGGCAGCAACTGGCACAGGTAAAACAATCATATCTGCATTTGATTTTAAAACCGTGTACGACAAAAAACCAAATGCCAACTTTTTATTTGTTGCTCACCGAGAAGAAATCCTCACTCAAGCACAAAGCGCATATCGTGGAGTGCTAAAAAATAATGATTTTGGCGAGCTTTGGGTTGGCAACTATAAACCTCAAAGATACAACCAATTATTTGCCTCAATTCGAACCCTTAACAACCAAATCGACAACATAAAATTGAGTGCTGATTTTTATGATTATATTGTTATTGATGAAGTGCATCACGTAAGTGCTAACAGTTATCGTGGCATTATTAATTACTTCAAGCCAAACATTTTATTAGGGTTAACGGCCACACCTGAAAGGCAAGATGGGGCGAATATATTAGAGGATTTCTGTGGTGTTATTGCCGCAGAGATCCGCTTACCAGAAGCCATAAATCAGCGCCATTTATGCCCGTTCCAATACTTTGGCCTTGATGACGATACCGATTTAAGCACGGTAACGTGGCGAGGCGGTCGTTACGACATTAGCGAATTAAGTAACCTCTACACTGGCGAGAATAACCGCGCGAATAAAATCATATCGAGTCTTAACGACATTGTTACAAATATTAACGCTATTAAGGCATTAGCATTCTGTGTAAGCCAAGATCATGCTGAGTTTATGGCCAGTAAGTTTAACCTTGCAGGTATAAGTGCAGACGTACTTACCAGTAAAAATACTAGTGAACGAAAACACAAACAGCAGGCGCTTAGACGAGGTGAAATACACATACTCTGCGTCGTTGATATTTTTAACGAAGGGGTCGATATTCCAGAAGTAGATACCCTGCTCTTTTTGCGTCCAACCGAGAGCCTAACGCTATTTTTACAGCAATTAGGTCGTGGACTACGTTTACCCGACAACAGTCAAAAGCAATGTTGTACCGTACTCGACTTTGTTGGTAACGCTCGCCCCGAATACGACTTTGCCAATAAGTTTCGCGCACTCATTGGAAAAAGTAACCAACCAATAAAAACCGAAATAGAAAATAATTTTCCGCACTTGCCGCTGGGCTGTCGTATAGAGCTACAAGAACGCACGCAAAAAACTATTCTACGTAATATACAACAAGCTACAAACAGCAAACGCCGTTTGCAGCAGCTTATAAACAGTTATTCTCATCATACAAGTGACGAGCTAACACTAAGTAACTTTTTACGTATAAACCCACAAGTCACATTAGAAGATATTTATAAACCAAAAGATACAAAGCATGGCGGTTGGCATTGGTTAAAAGACGATGATATTCCAGCAGATCAAGTAGATATATATAGTGCCTATTACAGAGCTATAAATACGCAACTACTTAGCTGTGATTCGCTCAGTTATTTGTGCTTCTTAAGGGATTTGTGCAATAACGACTTTAGCTTTGTACCTACACAACAAAATCAACAATACGCACTAATGGCTCATTACAATTTTTGGGATTCAACAGGTGAGAGTTTAGGGTTTAAATCCCTTAAGCAAAGCTTAAAAGCACTAATAAACCCGTTATTACAACAAGAGTTATCAGAAGTGATTGCGCTTTTAATAAATCGTATTGACCAACAAGAAAGTGATTTAGTGTGCTTACCAAACCATGCAATAAAATTGCACAGCCGTTACACTCGCCAACAAATATTAGCGGCATTCGGCGCGCATACGTTTGATAAAAAATCGACCGCTCGCGAAGGGGTATTAGAGTTCAAAGAACAAAATTTAGAGCTACTATTCGTCACGCTCAATAAGTGCGAAAAAACCTACTCACCAACAACGCTGTATCACGACTATGCAATCAGTCCAACCTTGTTTCATTGGCAAACGCAAAACAGCGCCCGACCAGAACACGGCCGCGGCCTCAGCTACATTCAGCACCAACAAACAGACAAAACCATCTTGCTGTTTGTGCGTGAACAAAGCAAAGATGAAAACGGCCGAACCATGGGGTTTGTGAACTATGGCGAGGTTACATATCAAAGCCACAGCGGCAGTCAGCCAATGAACATAACATGGGAATTAGTAAGCCCCATGCCAAACGAGATGTGGCATGAGGCTGGGAAATTGGCTGTTGGGTGACTAAATTATTTATATACGGCTGACTTCATTTAAGAGCTTGCCCTCAGATTCAAACTCTAAATATTTAGAGCTACAATATTCTGGTGGTAGTTTATTTTGTAATAGTCTAAAGAACTTCTCTTCATGTGTTGATAAAACTATCTGCTTGTTGTGCTCAGTAGTAAGCGTTCGAAGTAAATCTATAAATGATAATATATTGATATCACTTAAATTTTGAACAGGATCATCCATAAATATAGTGCTAATTTTATCACTACCATACTCAAAGGCTTTAGCTAAAAATATACTAAGGGATAATATATTAACCTGCCCCGCACTTAAAAATAAGTTCGGATTAACTTCATCGTCCAACCCTTTAGTAGTAATCAGTAACCTCGGTCCGTGATTACCGACTTCAGCTGTAAAGTTAATCTCAGTTAAGCTAGGATGGGGTTCTATTCTTTTGTATATCTGATTAATAACATCTTTATTGAAATAATTATCAATTCCGTCCTGAATGTATTCTATACAACTTTTTTTAGCTTTATTTATTTTTCTTACCGCATTTTTTAAAGCTGGTATTTTACATTTTAAATTAGCGACACCTTTTTCCAATATACTTTTTTCAATTACATTTTCAATGATTCCAATATCCACTTTAAAAGACTCTAACTTATCTTGTGTGGCCTCAAGGCTAACTTTTTTCTTTGATATCTCATCTCTTTTTAATTCTATATTTTTAATACTAATATCACTGTTCGCGATATGTTTTTTAAATAACAATTGATAATTTTTCGTTGCAGTGCTTAACTTTACCTCTCTTGAACCAAAGTCAACTAACACTCCTTCTATTTCCAAACTCACATAATCACAACCACAATTTAATAATTTATCATTGACCTTTTTAATTTCAAAATTCGTGCTATTTAACTCAGATTTTTTTAAATTAATCTTCTTTTTATTATCTATAAAACTTTCATCAAACACATCATCATAAACAGCTTCCAACTGGTGCTTTTTAAATAAACCATTTATTATATTATAAGCATCACTCCCTTCAACCTTCTCTATATTATTTTCATTTACTCGTATTTCATCTGACAGTAAAAGCTCTTCTCTTTTTAAGAACTCATCCTTACTCTCTCTCTTTTCAATAACTGTAGAAACTCTAGTTAAAGAAACATTTAAAAACTCGATTTCTGAAATAAATTTACTTTCAAATTCCGCAACATTCTTTTCATCCAAATTAAAACCCTCTTTAATATATTTACGAAGGAACTTAGATGTTGTTAGAATTTCACGCTCTAAATCTTTAACTATTTTTTGTAATGTAAATTGTTTATTTTGTAAATCATCTCTCAATTTAAGAAAGTCATCCAAATCTGGCGTTATTAAATTATTCACCTGCTCTTTTAGTATATTTTCTAACTCATTATTTTTTTCGGCATTGTAATTTATCTCTTTCTTTATTTCCCCAATTGACTTTCGAAGTTCATCTATTTTTAGTGCTTTATTTTTCTGTGATTTTATTTTAGTAATCAACTCAGAAAACTCATCAAACTCAGTAGTACATAAAGGACACTTCTTAACCCCTGTTTTTTCTACATAGTTTTCACCCCAACCTTTAATTTTCTCTAAACTTTCATTTAATGAATTACTGTTATCAAATTCACTCTTTTTATTTTTAAACTTTTCCTCTAATTCTTTTATTTTTCTAGTTGTAGATTTTAACTTTGAAATCACAGGGTTTAAGTGTTCGTACTGATTTAGGAAATTATCATCCCATTCTTTTTTATTAACAATAGATGTTAAATTTCTTATGGTATTTTGTATTTCACTTATGGCTTGACCATTATCATCTTGACTAACCTTTAATTTTTTAAGCTCTTCATTAGCCGGCTTTATTTGCTTTTGTAGATCAAAGAAAATTTTACTATTGGTAGAGTATTCTTTATATTCTTCAGTTTTTTTAGAAAGCTCTGAAGCCAACCCCTTCTTACTAGCTTTAATTTTATTCAACCAGTTTTTATTAATATAAATTTTATGTTTAATTTTATTTATTTTAAACTTCAATGATTTTATCTCATTAAAATACTTTTCTATATTTAATTTATCATTTTCAAACTTCGCCTTTTCATTTTTTAACACCATGAAATCATTGTGTTTAATTTCAATTTCCGATAAGGTCTCTTCTAATTCAAACTTTTGCTTTTCTAAGGACTTGAGATCTGCATACAACTTTTTCTTATTATTGATTAATTGCAGTTCTTTTTCTAAACTCTCTAGCTCCGCAATATTTTTAATATAAGTATCATTTTCGCTTAAAAGCTCAACCAACTCAGTCTCGTCTTTACCTTGCTTGTCGATACTTTTTTTTACATCAGTAATAGCGAGCATACAAGCTTTAAGCAATCCTTCATATTCACTTTTAGTGAAGGTTTTTGTTAATAAATCTGGAGAAAATGAACTATTTTTGTCTTTTTTTAATCGTTTTATTGATTGGTTGATTTCCTCTATAGCTTCCTCAGAATTACCAATTTCTTCAATTTTTTTTGTTGCTTTATCTATTTCGCTATCAACATAACTTAACTTTTCAATAACCGCCGACTCAGCATCATTTAAATCATTAAATGTTGATACGGCTTCACTACCTTGCGGCCAAAAAACCTTTAATTGATTGAACTTTTCTTCAGGTGTTTTATGCCTCAAAAAACTATCAATTTGATCCTGGGATAAAAGGTTGGTGCTTGTTAAATTTACTAATTCACTTTTTTTAAAGCTGCTATTAATCTTACCAGCTCGATAATCATCAGCAATTTCTTTACCATTCCTCTTTCTTTTCGTAACATTTTTTATTAGATTTTTTTCTTCTGTGTGTATCTCAACTTTTCCAAGCCTCCCTTCTTGATAACTTTTTCTATTTGTTAATACTATTTTATCTTTAAGTGAAAAATCAGACTCTTTCAGTGAATCTTTCAATATAGCATTGCTTTCTAATCGAATAATCTTATCACTATATGCCCACTCTATAGCATCAAAAAAAGAAGTTTTCCCATAACCATTTGGAGCGTATATTGCTACTAAGTTTACTGTCGAGTCATTTTTGGTGAAATCAAACTCTTCTTCCCCATTATAGATTCTAAAGTCTGAAATACGTATTTTATTAATTTTATTCATTATTCAGCCTACTAACAATTGCATCAATATTTTCTTTAACACCCGAGTTTGAGTATTTTAAAACAAGGTTAATTACTTCTTTATCTTCAATTGAAATAGAGCTTTTTAAAGTTATAAAGTCTTTTTTAGTTGGGGTTATAGTAAAGTTAAAAATTTCATCTGATATTAATTTTTTAATATCTAATTCTGATAACTTTTTTGATAAGTTTGATATTACTATTTTTCTTGTTGCAAATTTATCTTGTTCAACTTTTTGCTTTATCGATGGTTTCACTTCCTCTTTCACTATAACGACCTGATATAAATTCCATTTTTCAACCATTTTCTCTAAAAGCTGACTTTGAAAATATATTGCAATAAAATCCCTTAACTTTTCACTAACTTCAATTAAATCTGATTCTTTATCAATTTGAATCGAGAATATATAAATTTTGTAGTCTTCAAACGATTTTTCCCAACAATGCAGTTGTTCAAACTCTGGCACATCTTCCTGCGATTTTTTTATTTCTTTTAGAATATTGCATGCTTTATTTAAGGGCATCTTCGAACCTTTTCCTTAAGTTAATTTCAGCACTTGTAATGTCTGTACTATTAATTATTCTTTCTCTTAAATTTTGTAAGCTAAGTACACCTACACGTGTATTGGGTATGCTTGGTCCTGAATTTTCGGGATCACTGATATTTAAGACAATATCTCTAGACGTTAAATTTCGTATCCCAAAATTTTTATTATGTGAGTTGAAAACATTGCAAGTATCTTGTTTAATAAAGCGTTCTTGCACCACTTCATGAACATACTTCCTAGCAACATCGAAGTAATTTTTATTTTCACTAAAGAAAAAGTTTATTTGCAACTTTTTTATAATAGTTTTTTTGCTAGGAAATAACTTAAACCTTTTACTTATTTCCTCTGAAGTAACCTCAATCTGAATATGGTTACAATCATCATATTTTCCTTTCAATATCTCGATATAAGTTAATAACTCAAGCCAGCCAGACCATAAAGCATCCTGTAAATCCTTATTCAGTTTTATATCTGCAATCAACTTAGGTAAAGGGTCTGATTTATGAGGGTAAAATATATCTCCCTTCCTAGAGTTAAGGATGTCTTGCGGGGTAGTTTTAGTAAGTGGCTTTAAGGATAAGCAAAGGCAAGTTGCTTCAAGTTCTCCATAACTTTCAAATGCTGGACCTTTATATTCTTCAAATGAGGTTAAGTAATCTTGTTTAACCTCTATACCTTCATTTCTCAAGAAGTTTGCAACTTTCTTTATGCTTACAGCACTCAGATATCTTGTATTTTGGAAAGTTATAAACGAAGTCACTACCATATCTTTATTCATCACAGGGGAGCCTGAAAAACCTCCATATGTACCTGTTACAAAATTATCCACATTAATGCTTACATCATGTCCTGTTTCTTGACTATTAGAAATAGTTCTGAACACCTTACCCTTTAACGGCTCACCAACTAAAACTCCATCACTACTGTTAGGATAACCATAGGATTCTATTTCTTCATTGTCAGATATTTCAGAAGCACATAATATTAAGTGACTATCATTCCTATAGCTGGATTCTACAGTTATTAAGGCTACACCAGTATCATCACAATGGTTTATATACTTACAGGAGACTCTGCCATAATGTGAATTTAAGTTATCGATATTAATCTTTTCATCGTTCTCAAAATTGAGAATCAAATCATCAAGCACGTGTTTTGCAGTGATAATTTTACTGTCACTAATGAAAAATCCTGTTCCAACTTCTTTTCCACAATATATACGACAAGTAGCTTTTTCTAAATTATTTAACATATTTCAACCTCCTCGGAACATATCATTGAATAGTTAAACTCTTGTTGGAGATCTTTATTCATAAATTCATTTAAATGTTCAAGCTCATAATTAAAAATTAACTGCCTGTTTGTAATTCCGTGATTAAGAGGCCGGTCGATAATGCAGCATATAGTTGCAAGGTCTGGATGCTTATGAGTAGGGTGTTTACCATTTGTTGAGAATAAAAACGTATTACTATCAATGAGCTTATATAGCTCTGGGCCATTGTTATTAAAACTACCGTGGTGTGATACTTTAACTGCATCAAAGAAAATTGATTCCGCACTACCATAAATAGACTTTAAGCTATCTATGACAACCTCAGCATGAGCATCCCCTAAAAATAAAACCTTTTTATTTTCAAACTCTAATACAAAAGCGATTGAGCTGCCGTTACCTACTGCATTGTCTTTCTTATAACTTTCACCGACTGATAATTCTTTAATCACTGCGGAGCAAATTTGGTCTTTTCTTATTGAAACAGGTCCTTCAACAATATTAGATTCATTTTCTAGCCATTGAATATACAATTCAAATGCATCATCAAAAATCTCACCATCCTTTGGTTTTAACCGCATTTTACTAAGATCTTTAATGAAGCTTTCTTCTAAGTCTTGTAAGTTATCTTGAGTTGGTGATAAAAGCCTAATATTAACTTCAGGATGAAGATTTAACGAATCAATCTCTTCTGTACATATAGCCTTACCTTTAGCGTCAAAATTCCATTTATAATCATTTTTAAAAACTTCTGAAGCTAAGCTTGAAGCCTGTGATGCACTAATGTTCCCCTCAATGTTAGAATCATGAATTTTTTTTTCTGCTATATATGCTTTTACATTTCTACTTATGATCGGTGTAATTTCTAAGTCTTCTTTTTCAAAGAATTGTAAATGCCGATAACTATTGAGCCATACCTGTTCAATATTGAAATTCTTTGGTGAACTAGAAGAACCATTTTCTTTTATTAAGCTAATTGCGCCATGAATATGATCGGCATCATAATGAGTGATTATAAAACGATTTAGTGTTGGGGTATCTCCTAACAAATTTTTAATTTTCCCCAATATCTCTTTATATTTGAAACCACAATCAATTAGGATATTAATATTTTCATTTGATTTAGTATTAAGACGAACGAGTATGCAATCACCAAAACCGGATTGAAACATATTTATTCTGAACATTCTTTAAACTACCTTTAATTAGTAGAATTCTACTTATGTATTATTCAACAGAATACGATTATATTACTTATATAATTTAAGCAACAACCACTCACTAAACTCTGACCATAATCAGTTAATGGTAATAATTCCCCGTGATCACACCTGAAACTAATTTAATGATGAGTAATTTACAGCATGGATGCTGTACAAAGCGTAGCTTGGCCATGGATGGCCTATCTACGCTGATTACGTTCACATCATTAACGTAAGTTGAAGATCAAGTGCGACCTTCGGGTGCGCCGAGAGAATCCAGAGAGGTCGGCGGCAGCCTCTCTTTAGTTGCCAACGCCAATGCGATAAAAGTTTTTAATCTCTTTGCAACTCTTAAAAACACACAAAAATACGTGCCTTAAAATCTGTTATCAAAAAACAAAGCACGATAAAAAATCGAGCCTACGCGTTATACCTCTACTTATCTTCCGCCACTAAACCAAGCTCATTTTTGGCTATTAATAAACAGCACTTTGTGCAAACTCAAAACTATTTATACCTACCCACAATTTGGCGCTGTTTGCCTGTGCAACCTGATACGCCCAATCGCTTACTGAGCGTGATTTTTCGGCATCACAATTAAAATAATCGCTCAACTCGTTAGTTATATGCTGGTTATTTATAACGAGGTTTTGTTCTTGCCAGCGCTCGCGATGCTCTTGCGCAGCTAAAAAGTCGCGTTTGCTGTTATTGCATTTACTATGAGCTGCCACAAAGTTATGGCCTAAATCGTTGGCGTAACGCGTAAACGGAATAAAGTGATCAACCTCGGTTTTGCTGTTTAATGCCTTTTGACAATAAAAGCAGTGACCGCGTTGTAGTTCTATTAATACAGGTTTTGCTTTATTGAGTGCATTGCGATCAAAGCCAAATAAAAAGTCATGAAGCTGGCTTTGCGGGCCAATTAGCACTTGGTTGTATTTAATACTTTGAATTTTTTGTAGCCATGCATTTTTAGCTAAGTACACAACTAAGTCGTAAAAGCGCCTAAAGCAACTGGCAATACCTGCATTTAAGGTAATGTATTGCTGGCCTTTAACATGAGGGTATAAAAAACACTCTTCCTTACCATTTAGCTTTTGTAATAACCATAACGGTCCTTCTTTAATGGTTTTTAACGTTGTTTTACGTATGTTTTCCCAATCACTGCACTTTTTTAATTGGCTAACTGAGTTAATGTTTCTTAATTTTGCATCGTGCAGTGTGGTGATGATTTTGGCTTGTTTTTTGGAATTGGTGTTTTGTAAAAGCAACAGGTCTCTATTATTACCAATAGCAGCAAAAGGAGATGCTTGGTGCCAATACAAGGTAATAAACTTTTCGACTAATTCGTCAAAGGTTATTTGTAATTGGGAGTTCGGATCTATTTGCTGTTTTTCAATGCTGATATCAGCAAGCGCATGTAACAAAGCAAACTTATAAGTGGCACTAAAATCCCCTTCCACCAGCATGCGCTGGATATAAGCGATAAAGTCGAGCTGTTGCTGCATAGCCATATCCAAACTATGCCTTTAAAAAATTAATGAGGGCTGCTTTTAAGCGCATAACTAAATCCTGTTACTGCGGCTTAAAACTGAAAAACCGCTCCATGGTTTGAATTAATACTTATTAACTAGATATTAAGCTAGCGTTAAGTTTTAAATAATCTAGCATAAGTAGTGATGAAAAATATAGACTTTTTCAGTAGTCGGGGTAATAGATCTAATTTTTAAGGAGGGATTTTATAGCTAGAATGCGGTACTTTAGGGGTGTACCACATTATTTTTAATAATTGACTATAAGACTAAAAGATTACTTAAATAGTCCTTCTGTGCAAAATAGCATTCAGCCAGATCTCTGACGCTCGCTCGGGCCGTTGGTCGGCGCTTTGCCACGATTTTAAACTAAACAGGTTGGTGTTTTTAATAATGCTCTCAAGCATTTTCTCGTTTAGGTCGGTAAATTCGCGGCCGTTGTGCTCGCGCTCACCGTCGCCGTATTTAAACGATACGTACACAATTCCTTGTGGTTTAAGTGCACGGGCAAGGTTGTTAAATGCCTCGGTTAAGTCTTTTTTTGCGACATGAATTAAGCTTGCGCAGCACCAAATACCATCATATTTATCAACATCATCAAGCGCTTGAAAACTGCTTACAGCCACTTTTTGATTTAGGTATTCTGAGGCGAGTTTGGCAATTTCAGGGCTTATATCAAACGCATCTACATTAAAACCACGCTCTTTAAAAATGAAGGCGTCGCGTCCTGAGCCACACCCGGCATCTAACAACGTGCCATTTTTGGGGATTAACGGTAAAAATTCATCGTAAAGCTCTGTTAAGTCTACATCGAGCGTGGCATCTACAAATGCTTGTGCATTCTGGTTGTAATAATCGATTGTTTTGGTTGCCATTTTATATCCTTTATTGCGGCAGCGGTGTTTGCGTTAAAAATATCATTAAAAGGTGAGGATCATAAATAAATTTAGCAAATGTAGTAAGTATATAAATAAGTATTTATATGTAGAACGCCATTTAAGTACTATAAAATTATAAATACAACCTCTACTGACTTTTTAACTGCCACCTCAATTTATAATATTAAAATACCTTTAAACATTATTAATTAAAACAACAATTTTTTATTGCTCTGGTAACAATTTTCTCATACCTTATGTCGCCCATTTCGCAACTTACTACTATAATATTAAGCGAAATCAACATTTTCATACTAAATATTAGGGATACACAATGAAAAAACTTCCTATTGCATTAGCTCTATGTGCTGCTTTTGTGTCTGCAAACACGTTAGCAGAGGTTCGCATAAACGGCTTTGCTTCAATAGTTGGTGGTAAAACTCTTGATGACGACAACGCGACACTGTACGGCTACGATGATGACATTTCGTTTAAAAACGAGAGTATGTTTGCATTACAGCTGTCTGCTGATTTACAAGAAAAACTAAGTGCCACAGCGCAAATTGTTGCTCGTGGCAGTGATGATTTTGATGCTGAATTTGAATGGGCTTATCTAACTTATGAGTTTACAGATGAGCTACAAGTTAGTGCAGGTAAAATGCGCGTGCCTTTTTATCGCTACTCTGATTTTTTAGATGTGGGCTACACGTATCGCTGGGTTCGTCCACCACAATCGGTATATAACTTACCATTTTCGACTTATGAGGGTTTAAGTCTTCTTCATAATACACAGCTAGGCGACTGGGATTCTACGGTACAGGTTATCTATGGAAGCTTTGACGACAAAATTGCGGTGGTTTCTGTAAACGGTGATACCGAACTAAATGATATTGCAGGTATTAACTGGACGCTATCTTACGACTGGTTTAGTGCCCGCGCTGCTTACTTTGTAGCAGAAACATCAATTGCGATTGAAAACGATACCGATGCTGGCATTGCACTAAATGGCTTAGAGCAGACATTGCGTAATGCAGGTTTTGTTGATCAAGCTGATGATATTGCTGTTAACGAAGATGATGGCTCTTTCTTAGCGCTTGGTTTTTCAATTGATTACAACGACATTTTATTTGATGCCGAATACACTGAGTTTGAAGTTGATAACAGCGCGCTTGCTAAGCAAACACAGTATTACACGTCGGTAGGCTACCGTATGGATGAGTGGACTGTTCACTTAACTTACGAAAATAACGATGATAAGCACGATAGTAGTCGTTACAACACTCTTCCTGCTGTACCCGCTTTAAACGCCGGTATTAATCAAGTACTGGAAAGCGGTAAAGCTAAAAGTAATGTTTACACTATTGGTACTCGTTATGACTTCCACCCTTCAGCCGCTTTAAAAGTGGACTTTAGCCGCTTTAAAGATGACATCACTGATACAGACACTGATGTTGTTGCTGTTGCTGTAGACTTAGTTTTTTAATTGGAGCGCATAATGAAAAAATTACTTTTAGCTACAGCGGTAGCGCTTTTATCAAGCACCGCTTTTGCTGATGTTGCTGTGATTGTTAACCCTGCGAATGGCAATGCAATTGATGAAGGCACAATTAAAAAAATCTACTTAGGTAAAGCAAAGTCATTTGATGATGGCACTAAAGTAAACCCAGTAAACCAAGACGGCAACAGTGTTAGCGATGAATTTAACGATAAAGTAGTCGGTAAATCGAGCAGCCAGCTTAATGCTTATTGGTCAAAATTAGTATTTACAGGCAAAGGCACGCCGCCAGAAAAACTTGCTAATGACCAAGCTGTTATCGATTTCATATCAGCAAATGGTGATGCTATTGGTTATATTGATGCATCAAAAGTAACTGATAAAGTGAAGGTTGTTGCAACGTTCTAATTGCGTTTCAATAACAAGAGCCACCTTCTAAAAGGTGGCTCTTTATGAGTCTACTAAAGCTGGGGTTGCCAGCTTTTTATGTGATTTTATTCGACCTTAAATTTAGCCGTAGCATCTAGTAGTGAGTCCGAGAGGTAATGCAGGTTCTTCGCAACATCTCTTACCTCAGACAACGAATTCATTGTCTCTTCAAATGACATATGCATATTAGAAACATTATCAACCACCATACTCGCGACCGATGTTTGCTCTTCAGTAGCCGCTGCAATTTGTGAGTTCATACCATTTATTTCTAGAATCTGCTCCGCAATTTTTTCAATTGAAAGGCCTGTACTCTCAGCTGCTTGTGCATTATTTGTAGCCATATCTCTGGCTGATGTCATGGCATTAACTGACTCATTTGCTGCCGTTGTTAATGTTGTCAGCAGCTCTCTAATTTCGTTGGTAGAGTGCGATGTTCTTGATGCAAGTTCTCTCACTTCATCTGCAACAACGGCAAAACCTCGTCCTTGCTCACCAGCCCTTGCAGCTTCAATCGCTGCGTTAAGTGCCAATAGGTTAGTTTGCTCAGCTATAGAGGTAATAACGTTTAAAATCTGTGTCACATTTTTTGTGTCATCAGCGAGTCGGTTAATGGTCGTTGCAGCTTGATTAATTTCATTGCTCAAAGTGCGTGACTCTTGCACTGAACGCTGTATTTGGGTGCGGCTTTGCTCTACTTCTTGCTCAGCAGTTTGTGCTGCATGTGACGCACTGGCTGCCGATTGTGAAATGTCAGCAACGCTTTGACGCATTTCTTCCATTGAGTGTTTTACCACTTCTGCATCTGTTGTTTGCTTGGTTGTTGCTTTTTCTGCACGCTCCATACCTTGCACTAAGCGTGTTGAGTTTTCCATTAACGGCTCACACACAGACATCACATCCAGCACCGCGGCCTTTAATAGCTTAATAAAGGCATTAAAGTTAATAGACACTTGGCCAATTTCATCCTTTGCATGAACTGCAAGTTGTGTGCTTAACGAGCCTTTACCATCTGCAAGCAAGCCTAAATTATTTGCCGCTGCACTGGCTGACGAGCCAATTCCACGAGCAATCCAAATAGAGGTGATTACCAATAAAAAGAGTGAAATAACTGACACCACAAGCATTAACTGCAACGCATTGTCTGAGCGTGCTTTAGTCGCCTGAACAAGTTCAAAGAAACGGTCATCCGCGCGTGTTTGAGCACGCTTAAAACCTTCAAGTACAGCCTCATAGAGTTGTGTTTTTTGCTGAGCTTGCTGCTGAATTTTACTAAAATCAGCGGTACCTGAGATCATTGAACTGGCGATCGTAGACGAAATATTAGCATACTGTTTTAGCTTTTCTTTCGTATCATCATGAACATAGGTATCGTTAATGGCTATAATATTTTTTAAATTTTCATTAATTGTCTTATAAGTTTGTGCCGCACTTTCAACTAAGTCTGGCTCGCCAAATGTCACTGCTTGTGTGTAAAGCTCGTCTAATTTTTCGAGTAAGCCAACATTTGATGACGTTAACTTTACTACTTCGTATGAAGACTTTTCTAACTCATCAAGTGACGCTCTGTTGTCATTCATTGCGATGTAGTTTACTAACACAATAATGACAAATGCTGCCACTGCTATACATGTAATCGCGTGTATTTTTTTAGTAATACTTAAGTTTTTAAAAGAAATACCTGCCGCCATTGAATTCACCTTTGCTGTCTTGTTATACGTATTATCGCCCGATTTATAAAAACTGTTAACTATATTTATATATTTTCAGGTTTTTTTGTTAGCAACTGGCAAACAGTTTTAATCAAAGATACGTTTAACTTGAATGTAAACTCAGTATAGCAGTAACTTTTAGCTCGCAGCTTCTTGATTACAAAATCAATCCTTTTTTATCAAATTGACTTTATGTTTTAAAATAAGGGAGGGGTGCTTTATTAGTGAGCAAAATGAAAAAGGCCCTTTCGGGCCCCAACGTGGAGAGGGTTATTCACCGCCTTGGTTTGTAGCGATAATTTTCAGGCTATTTCCAGCAATAAATAAAGATGCTGCAAACAAACCGATATCTTTCAGTAGAAACTCACCAACAAAACTTAGCACAGGGAAACCTGCTTCCGTTGTAATGCCGGATAGAAATACCATCATGCTAATTGTTACAACAAATAACGCCATTGATAAAAGGCCACCAACCACTGATAACGCAGGATTGACGAAACGTCCAAAAAATAGCAAACCAATGATGATTTCAAGCGTTCCTAAAAAATTCACCAAACCTTGTTTCGAGAAAATGACATACATCCAAGAAACGAGAGGGTTATTGGCAATCATGCCGTACATGCCTTCAGCCTGTCCTTGCGTAAATTTAATTCCACCAAACCAAATATAAATAATACCTAGGGTAATATATAAAAGTGGTAAACCAGCATTCTCTAGTTTGCTTGCAATACGTTGTGCTGTTTGTTGCTGTGTTGTAGTTAAGTTCATGAGTTTCTCCTGTGGCTATAGCCGTTTTTGTTTAAAGGCTTTTAGCCTCACTTAGGGTAATTAGGTTAATTAGGTTAATTCAACTTGTGGAAAGTCAATTTCAATATCGAATGCTTCGTTAAAGTAATTAGTAAAGCTATTTAGGGCGATATGGCCAATCACTTCAACAAGCTGCTCATCGCTAAAACCGGCATTTTTTACGCGCTGTAATTGCTCTTGCGATACACTACCGCGTGATTCAATCACTTGCTTTGCAAAGCTCAGTAACACATTTGTTTGGTCGTCTGCTGAAGTCGCTTTTAAATTCGCTTTAATTTCATCGGCAGACAGGCCTAGTTTGTCGCTAATATATGAATGAGCAGAAGCACAGTAACGACAACCATTAGTACCTGCGATTGCTAACGCTAATTGCTCTGAGTGCAATTGTGTTAAAGAGCCTTTATCTAAAGCCGCTTTAAAATTTAAAAAACCTTGTAACGCTGCGGGTGAATTAGCGAGCGCACCAAATAAATTAAGCTCTGCGCCCATTGCCTGCTTAAGGTCACTTAACTGGGTTTGCGCTTGGCCGCTCGTGGTGTTTACTGTCAATGTTGTAATGCGTTGCATAATAATGCTCCTTGTACAATTTAATTACCTACTAGTAGGTAGGTTTGTTGGGTAAATTTTTTAGAAACAGAATTTATGATCTAAACGATCATAAACTCAGTGTTTCTAAACATGCATCACAAGTTTGTATGAATATACCTTGATGATGCTCACTTCTGTTTAACATTAATGCGCCTTTAATCGCGCAACATATTATTACTGCTTGCTGATAAGCTGAGGTTTTAAAACTAAACTCATTTCTCTCAAGGCCAGCTTGTAAAATAGAGCTAAGTATCTGTAATTCAAGATCAGCCATTTTCGTCACTTGCTTTTGCAGCGGCTCTGCCATTAAACGTAAATCTGTTTGCATGGCATATATTCCGCACATTTGCTTTTCGCTGGCACAGCTTTGAAAAACATCAAAATAGCCTTTTAAGCGCTCTTTAGCTGAAGGCAATGTTTTTAAGTGTGACTCAAGTTGCTGAAGCTGCTCACATTTAAGTTGGCAGAATGCAATACCTAAATCTGCTTTTGTTGCAAAATGATGGTGGATACTCGCTTTACGAATATCGAGCTCTTTTGCAAGGTCAGCATAACTAAAACCATGAAAGCCATTACTCTGAATGAGCTTATCTGCAAGTTGCAGAATATTTGTATATGTCGTGTTCATGGCAGCCATCTTACCTACCAGTTGGTAGGTAAGCAAGTTATTTTTTAAACTTTTGATCAAAAAGATCCTCAAATTAAATATAATCTATTAAAAATCAGATAATTAATTATTACAAAAAATAATCAGTAGAGTCTAAATCTTGAGTAAATCTTTTACTAGATATAATCCTGCTTCTAAAAACAGCTGTAAGTTATCATTTATAAGTGTAAATTTTTGGTAACAACATTTGCACATTAGCCCATTTACTAGCACTATGGTTTAAAATCGAAATAATTTATAGGTAATAAATGCCTTCTAATAACGCTTCTTGCCAGCAAACTTGCAGACACTGTGAAGATCTAGCTGCACTAGATTTTGAATTTACCATGGCTTTTCAACCCATAATTGACTGTACGGCAAAACGTATTTTTGGTTATGAGGCGTTAGTTAGGGGAGCAAATAATGAGTCTGCTTACTCTGTAATCTCTCAAGTTAACAACGAGAACCGATATACATTTGATCAGCTTTGTCGAATAAAAGCCATTTCACTCGCAGCACAACTAAAACTCGATTCAATTTTAAGTATCAACTTTTTACCAAACGCAATTTATAAACCTGAGCGTTGTATAAAAACGACGCTAGAAGCTGCAAATAAGGTTAACTTCCCTGTTGAACAAATTATGTTTGAGTTTACTGAGGTAGAACAAGTAGAAGACAGCGCACATATCAAACGTGTCATTGAGTACTATCAATCACTTGGTTTTATCACTGCCACGGATGATTTTGGCTCTGGCTACTCGGGGTTAAACTTATTAGCTGATTTTCAGAGTAATATAATTAAGCTAGATATGAATCTAATTAGAGACATTCATCTTAATAAAGCAAGACAAACGATTGTCAGTCATTGTATTGCTATGTTTGAAGAATTAAATATCACTACACTTGCTGAAGGAATAGAAACAATTGAAGAATATCAATGGTTACGCCAAGCTGGTGTGAGTTTGATGCAAGGCTATTTATTTGCGCGCCCAGGGTTCGAGTCTTTACCTAGCGTTGACTTTAGCGTGCTTGATTAAATGAAGCGGCTTTATGCCGCGACATCACAAATTGCAACGCGATGTAAAATACGCCTAAGATTGAACTGTATCCAACTTTATCTTGTTTTTAATAGCGTTCTGAAAGGCTGATCTGTATAATCCGCGGCCTATTATTTACCCTATTGCTTGTTTATTTTCGCAGTTGCTGCGCCCATAACCTGTCAGTCTTTTTCTAGGAATAATTCGTTGATTTCAACCGCTAATATCACCATGCAGTTTGGCGCAGAGCCTTTATTTGAAAATATATCAGCCAAGTTTGGTAACGGTAATCGCTATGGTTTAATTGGCGCCAATGGCTGCGGCAAATCAACCTTTATGAAAATCTTAAGCGGCGCACTTGTGCCTACCGCTGGTAATGTGTCGATTGCGCCTGGTTTAAAGCTAGGTACCCTTAGCCAAGATCAATTTGCTTTTGAGCAATACTCTGTAGTTGATGCGGTGATCATGGGTGATGCTGAGCTTTGGAAAGTTAAACAAGAACGTGACCGTATTTACTCATTACCTGAAATGAGTGAAGAAGACGGGATGAAAGTCGCTGAACTTGAAAGCATTTTTGCTGAAATGGATGGCTACACAGCCGAAAGCCGCGCTGAAGAAATTTTGCTTCAAGCAGGTATTGAACAAACGTTTCATTACGGCTTAATGGCGAACGTTGCACCTGGTTGGAAACTGCGTGTGTTATTAGCACAAGCACTCTTCGCGAATCCTGATATTTTACTTTTAGATGAGCCAACCAATAACCTTGATATTCACACTATTACGTGGCTTGCGAATGAGCTAAATCAACGTAAATGTACAATGATTATTATCTCGCACGACCGCCACTTCTTAAATTCGGTATGTACTCACATGGCCGATATTGATTACGGCGAGCTAAGAATCTACCCAGGTAACTACGAAAAGTGGATCGAAGCTTCAAGCTTACAACGTGAGCAACTGCTTGCTGAAAATGCCAAAAAGAGCGCAGAAATAGATGAGTTACAGGAGTTTGTAAATCGTTTTGGTGCGAATGCTTCAAAAGCAAAACTGGCCAGTTCTCGCGCTAAACGTATGGATAAAATTAAGCTTGATGAAGTAAAAGCATCCAGCCGTATTAGCCCATCACTTCGTTTTGACGAAGGGAAAAAGATGTATCGCCAAGCATTAGAGCTCACTAAGTTAGGTCATGGCTTTGATGGTGAAACCCTGTTCAGCGGCGGTGACTTATTACTGGAAGCCGGTGCTAAGCTTGCCGTTATTGGTGAAAATGGCGTAGGTAAAACCACTTTTTTACGCTGCCTTGTTAATGAATTACAAAGCAACGAAGGCGTGGTGAAGTGGTCCGAAAACGCTAGCATCGGTTATTGCCCTCAAGATAGTAGTAAAGAATTTGATAACGATCTCACGCTGTTTGATTGGATGTCACAATGGCGCACCGCTAAGCACAATGATTTAATGGTTCGCGCTATGTTAGGTCGATTATTATTTACCGCCGACGATGCCAATAAAAAAGCACGTAATTGCTCAGGTGGAGAAAAGAACCGCCTATTGTTTGGTAAGTTAATGATGCAAGACATCAATGTATTGATTATGGACGAACCGACCAATCACATGGATATGGAAGCCATTGAAGCACTTAATAATGCATTAAAAGATTATCAAGGTACCTTGATTTTTGTCAGTCATGACCGTGAATTTGTCTCATCATTGGCAACTCGCATCATCGATATTAAGGATAAACAGGTCATCGATTTTCAAGGTACATTTGACGAGTATATGGATCATCTGGCTCAGCAAGCATAGTGCATTCAAGCACCATAAAAAAAGGCTACAGAGTTCTGTAGCCTTTTGGGTGTAGCATCATATCAAATTAAATATCAAAGCGGTCAGCGTTCATCACTTTAACCCACGCATCAACAAAGTCTTGTACAAAACGCTCTTTGTTGTCGTCTTGTGCGTAAAACTCTGCGTATGAACGCAAGATTGAGTTTGAACCAAACACTAAGTCAACACGTGTTGCTGTCCACTTAGTAACCCCAGTGCTGCGCTCAACAATATCGTAGAAACCTTTGCTTATTGGCTTCCACGTGTAAGCCATATCGGTTAGATTTACGAAAAAGTCGGTGCTTAATGTACCCACGTTATCAGTAAACACACCGTGTAAAGTACCATCATAGTTAGTACCCAATACACGCATACCACCGACTAGTGCCGTCATCTCTGGCGCTGTTAAACCCATTAATTGTGTACGCTCTAGCATTAGCTCTTCAGCAGAAACTGCGTAGTCTTGTTTCAGCCAGTTACGAAAACCGTCATGAATTGGCTCAAGCACATCGAACGAATCAGCATCGGTCATTTCATCCGTTGCATCACCACGACCTGGGGCAAATGGCACGGTTATATCAACGCCTGCGGCTTTTGCTGCTTGCTCAACCGCCGCTGTTCCACCTAGTACAATTAAATCAGCTAAGCTTACTGGTTTACTTAAACTCGCTTGCACCGATTCGAGCGCACTGAGAACGTTTGCTAAACGTTTTGGTTCGTTACCTTGCCAATCTTTTTGTGGCGCAAGGCGAATGCGTGCACCGTTTGCACCACCACGGTGATCTGAGCCACGGTATGTACGTGCGCTATCCCATGCGGTTGCAATTAAGTCTGCTTGGCTTACACCACAGTTCAGCAGCTTGGTTTTAAGGTCACTAATTTCGCTGTCTGATAATGTGTAATCAACCGCAGGGATCGGATCTTGCCAAATTAGATCTTCGCTTGGTACATCTGCACCTAAGTAACGCGATTTTGGACCTAGGTCACGGTGCGTTAATTTGAACCATGCACGTGCAAAAACATCACTAAAGTATTCAAAATCATCGTTAAAACGCTCGATAATCTTACGGTAGGTTGGATCCATTTTCATCGCCATATCGGCGTCGGTCATAATTGGGTTTAGACGAATTGATGGATCTTCCACATCAACTGGCTTGTCTTCTTCTTTGATATCGATTGGTTCCCATTGCCACGCACCTGCTGGGCTCTTCTTAAGTTCCCACTCGTAGTTAAGCAGCAAGTAGCAATATCCGTTATCCCACTTAGTTGGGTAAGTCGTCCACGCACCTTCGATACCCGAGGTCATCGTATCGCGACCAATACCGCGTGAGTTGTGGTTGTTCCAACCTAGGCCTTGCTCAAACACATCGGCCGCTTCAGGTTCAGGACCAACGTTTGCTTCGCTGCCGTTACCATGCGTTTTACCTACGGTATGACCACCGACTGTTAACGCCGCAGTTTCTTCGTCATCCATTGCCATACGGGCGAATGTTTCGCGAACTTGCTCCGCCGTTTTAAGCGGATCAGGGTTACCATTAACCCCCTCAGGGTTTACGTAAATTAAGCCCATTTGCACCGCAGCAAGCGGATTTTCCATCGTGTCGGGTTTTTCTACATTGGTGTAGCGTTCATCACTTGGTGCTAGCCATTCTTTTTCAGCCCCCCAGTAAACATCTTTTTCTGGATGCCAAATATCTTCACGGCCGCCAGCAAAACCAAAGGTTTTTAAGCCCATTGATTCATAAGCCATATTACCAGCTAAAATCATTAAATCGGCCCAAGATAGCTTGTTACCGTATTTCTTTTTAACAGGCCAAAGTAAACGACGTGCTTTGTCTAGGTTAGCGTTATCTGGCCATGAATTTAAAGGCGCAAAACGTTGGTTACCTGTACCACCGCCGCCACGGCCATCTTCTAAACGGTATGAACCCGCTGAATGCCATGCCATACGGATCATTAAACCACCGTAATGACCCCAGTCAGCAGGCCACCACTGCTGGCTTTCAGTCATCAAATTTTTTAAGTCAGTTTTTACAGCTTCAAGATCGAGCGATTTAAATGCTTCAGCGTAGTTAAAGTCTTTACCGTAAGGGTTAGTTTTGCTGTCGTGTTGATGAAGAATGTCGAAGTTTAGAGAATTTGGCCACCAATCTGTATTTGATTGTGCGGTGACAGTGTTACTACCATGCATAACTGGGCAGCCGCCCGTTTTTCCATTACTCATTGTATGCTCCTCAAAAGCTAAAGATATGACAGATATTTATGTATTAATACTGATACGTCTTTGTCATAAAAAAGGATTTCCTGTTAATAATGAATCACTAATCACTTAGAATTTCCCGTTGCTTTAAACTATAGGGGCAGTGCAAAAATAAAGCTAGGCCTGTCTTTATTTTTAAATCGATTGTATTAATTGAAAAATCTGATTTGAGTTATTGGCAAAAGTCATACATTTTATAAGGGTATTCATTGACGGTGAGAAAATCATGAAAGCCATAAACCCGCAGGTTGCAAGACAACTAAGTATTAACTTTTTTATCGCTAATTTACCTTTATTAATGTTAACAGGAATGCTTGTTGCCTCAATTGTTGGGCTAGTGTTTCGAAGCCCAATTTTATTTTGGCTCACACTGATAATGACGCCTCTGGCTATAAATCACGTATATTCAAGAAGAAAAATTAAGCAATTTTGCAAGACAAACTCATGCGATAATTTATCTTGTCTTGGCAAAGCTGTTGATTAAAAATTAATTTTATTACCCAGTCACCAGATTATTTAACCTGCATTTAGCTTAAATTTTGTTTATTAAGCTATATTAATAGGCAGTTTTAAGGTGACTGAGACACCTTGATCAGGCTGACTAGCGACATTAATTTCGCCTTGCAGAGCTTGGGTTGCAAGGTTATACACTATCGACATTCCCAAACCGCTTCCACCTGTGCCACGCTTAGTGGTAAAAAATGGTTCAAATACTTTATGCATCACCTCATCAGTCATTCCACAACCATTATCTTTATAGCAAAGTGTGTATATCCCCTTTTCATCATCTAGGTGAACGCTAATATCAATCACGTTATGATCTTTTCCGACAAAACCGTGTACACAACTATTATTCACTAAGTTTAAAATGATTTGGCTAAGCGCTCCTGGAACGGTTATTAGCGTAAGGTCATCTGCACAGTCAATATTAACAATAACATTATGGCTGCGTGTTAAAGGCATTAAACTATGGACAATATTCTCAAGGTAGGCTTTTATTTGAGTTTCTAATAAATTTAACGAAGATTGATCAACCGCAGTTTGCTTGAAATCACTGATCAGTTTTGCAGCACGCTCTAAGTTAGTAAATGAAATTTTTATACATTCATTTAAATGCTTCATTCCTTCTAGCAACGCGTGCTTGGTTAACGTATTGGCACTTATGAGTTTATCAAGTTCAGTAAGTTTATCTTTTGCTGAACTATTTGCTGTAACAGCAATACCAATCGGTGTGTTTACCTCATGAGCAATACCTGCAACTAAGTTACCCAAAGAAGCCATTTTCTCAGACTCAATGAGCTTTTCTTGCATTTCTGTCAGTTCATTTAAGGTTTTTTCGAGAGTGCGAGTTCGCTCGGCAACCCGATGTTCTAAATGTTGGTTAGCTTTTTCTAACTCGGCATTAACGCGCTCATTCTCCTGCGCCGATAATGCACGTCCGTACAGGTCAGCTAATGCGCCAATAAATGAACATTCATCTTCAGTCCACTCTCGTTCTCCCCCTATATGCTCACAGCAAAATATACCTATCATTTTTCCTTTATAGCGTATTGGTGCATCAAGCATGGCACCAATATTTAAAGGGCTGAGGTAACTTTCACTAAATTCGTAAGTCGCAGGGTCGGTGTGAGCATTAACAGCGGTAATGGTTCGTTGCGTATCAAGAGCTCTAAAATAAGCAGGGTATGCGTCTCTTGGAAGCACCAACATTTGAAGCTCTTTGCCATTTTCTCTATCAAGTAAAAGGCGGCATTCAATGGCGGTATTTTCTTCATTCAGTAACCAGATACCCGCTCTACCTATTTCTAGGCCGTCTAACACCGCATTTAGAATTAAACGTTCAGCTAATTCAACGTTACCACTATCAAGATCTGATGATATTGACACTCCATAGAGTAGTTGGACTAGTTGTTGGCGCATCACTCTCACCTTTTAGTTGTAAGACCATTTAAGTCTAGACGAACATAACTGATCTAGCATATTGAAAATAAATTTTTAGAAACTCTTTTAGGATTAAGTAGTTGTTCAGATACCAATGGTTATATTACACCTAACTCCTGTTGATACCCCTGACAACTTATGTTGTTTATGCAGTTTGACCAGCTCACCCTACGAGCTGGTTTTTTTTGCCTAGTCCACAGTGCTCACGCATGTTACAGTTAGCCTAGAATTCACTATAAATGAATAAGCTATGCGTTATATCTTACTATTAATTACCCTATTAATGAGCCTTACCATCTCTGCAAGTGCTCAAAACGAAACAGAAAACCGCCCTGCGCTGACTGAGGTTGAGCAACAGCAAGCTCTCGATAAGCTACAAGAGCCTATGTATAAGCCGCTCTTAGAGCGCTACATTCTTGATGAACTTAAAGCTGTGCGCCAAGATCAACAAAAGTTACGCGAAGATGTAACAAAACAAGTCGCTCACACTCAATTAGATACTGCTGACCGTGCTTTAACTTATACAACGGACACGATAAATAATGTCTTCTTTATTATTACGATTACTGCATCTATCTTGGTTTTAGTTGGCTGGAATTCATTACGTGATGTGAAAAATAAAGTAGAAGACATTGTAAATACCCGCGTTAGTGCGATCACTAAAGAGTATGAAGAACGTCTTAAAGTATTAGAAGAGAAGCTACGTGAACGTTCTGAAGAGATTTTACTTAACCAACAAAAAATCTCGATTACAAACGAAGTACACTCTTTATGGATGCGAGCTAATTTAGAAAGTGATGTTGCGAATAAAATTGAAATATTCGACGAAATTTTAAAACGTAAACCAGAAGATGTTGAAGCCATTGCCTACAAAGCAGATGCGCTACTTGAGATAAACGAAACAGGCGAAGCAATCGAGTTATGTAATCAAGCACTTGAAATAGATAGTGACTATGGTTATGCATACTGGCAACGCGCTTGTGCTTATGCTCTATTGCATAAACATGCTGATGCAATGGCTGATATTCGCATGGCGCTTGAGTATTCACCTAATCTTCGCAATGAATTATTACATGAAAGTGCTTTTGCAAGCTTGCATGACAACGAAAGCTTCAACTCATTGTTAAATGAAACGGCTTAGCCGAGACGCGCGAAGGGTACGTTGGGTCGAGCCCAGCAACACCCAACGTAAAGGAGCTTTAAGCCGTAAACTCTCAGCCGACATGTAGCAACGGGTTTATCCCGCGTCATTAGGTGCTTGGTTCTAGGTACAGGGACGCGATGTGAAATCGCTGCTACCTCAAATCTAGTAACTTTCATCTACCCAAAAAAAAGAGCAGCTAAGCTGCTCTTTTTTTATCTGAAAAATAATACTTTGGTTATTTTACCGTTTTCGATTTGGTAACTTGTAACAAACTCAGCCCGTTTATCAACCACATTCGGGTCTTCTGAGCAGGTTTCTGATAACTCATGATCAATCACTATATTGCCATGCACAATACGTTTAATCGGTGATGATTTGATACACTTTAACTTTTTAAACATGATGCCGTAGCGAGCTATAAGCTTTTCTTTCCCCGTGAACATAAGCTCATTAGGAAATGTATAAAACTCAACATTTTCATCATACATTTTGATAAAAGCGTCAATATTGCGGGCATTATAAGCCGCAATAACTTGTTCGATAACCGCTGTCGCCTCACGTGACTGACGCGCTTTTTCTTGCTGTTTCTCTGTGAGTGCCTTTTTAGCTTTAGCAACAGCTTGTTCAGCCTCATTCACAGCTTCCTGTTTTTCCTCTGCGGTCTTTGGCTGTTCTGCCGGTGCAGGATTTTGTGAACCTAATACCTTACTGTCATCAACCTTAGCCAGCGGTTTTTTAGCTTGGGCTGAACTCGGTACTTGCTGAGTTGCTGGCTTCTGTTCAATAAATTCAAGGCTATCAACCTCTTTCTTTTCAGGCTCATTTACTGAAGCTGGCTGAGCTTGCTTTTGTTCAGTGCTTGATTCAGTAGCAGCCAATTGCCATGAAATAAATAGACTTATTGCAAAAAGTAACGGTTTCATAGTTTTCCTAAACACACCATGCTCATTTGAGGCGCTAAAGTAGCAAATTCTAGCTATTAGGCATAGCTTTTTACCAATATTGCTCAACAGTTATATGACCAGGATCACGACGTCTGTTGCGGCTAAAGCCAAGCTCTAACAAAATAGCTGTTGTATCTTTCACCATTTCTGGATTACCACAAATCATAAATTGTGTAGTATCAGGCACAGCAGGATGACCTGTAACATCAAACAAACGGTGGTCTTTAATTACATCTGTGATCCGACCATTAAACCCCAGTGTGGCTGACTCTCGGCTGACTACAGGAGAATAATGCAAATTTGAGTACTGTTGCTGTAGCGCTTTAATGCGAGCTTGGTAGCTCAAATCTTCATTGAGGCGCACGCCATGTACAAGGTGAACATGCTCGAACTTTTGCCACACCTCCCCCTGCTCTAATATTGAAATAAAAGGCCCAAGTGCCGTACCTGTACTCAGCATGTAAAGCTGCTCACTGCTTGGCACTTCATCAAGGGTAAAAAAGCCTGTGGCGCGGCGCTCAATAGTGACGCTATCGCCTGGCTTTAATTGTGCCAGCTGCTGAGAAAGTTGACCGTCTTTAACATTGATCAAATAAAACTCAAGGTCGGGATTATTCGGCGCATTCACATAAGAATAGGCACGTGCAACACGTTTATCATCCACTTGCATAGCGAGTTTAGTAAACTGCCCTGCGGTGAATGGTTCTACGTCCGCATTTACAATTAAGCTAAATAATGAGTCTGTCCACCATTTAACGTCTTTGACCTTAGCTTCAACCCAATTAGACATACACATCCTCAATTGTTGTTCCTCTATTAAAAGTGGCAACAATTGCTTGAATTTTCAAGTTTTAAGGTGCGAGGTAAAGGCAACGAGCTGAATTTTACGCGAGATAAACTCGCAACTATAAAAAAAGCCGCATAAATGCGGCTTTGAAAGGGTTTCATTAATTAGGTTATAAGCCTTTATTAACCGTGTTTTGCCATGCAGCTTCCCAAAGGCTAAGATCTTCTAGCTTGATAAAGTTAATGCGAGGATAAATCAAGTTTTCAATTTCATCCTCAGAAATTTCACCATTATTATCCTCATCATAACCATAATAACCATATTCATGTACTAATGCAGAATTTGATTCAGGAACGTATGCAAGTACATCCCAAAATATATAGCGCAAATCAAAGTCACTTTCATAGCCCATTTTAAGCTGGTTTTCGGTTCTGCTCCATGTCCATTCGTTACCAATGTGAAAATAGTTATCAGGTCCATCTATTAAATGAGCTGAACGAATAGCCCGTTTTACTGTATTATTTGCATCAAACTGATAAGCATTTAGATAATCAATATTCATTAAGTCATCTTCATATACACTCTCACTACCATGATTCATTACTGTAATCATAGGTTGATACACCTTTGGTAGCTCAGTAATCATGTTTTCAAAAAACAATTCAGCATCGTCTTTTACTTTTACAACGGAGCCTGTACCTTGAAAAATTAGTTCGTCATTTTCCCATTGCTGTACAAAGGTTAAGTAACGATTACCATCAGACATAATCGGCGTATAAGTCACTTTTTCTGTAGAGCTAGAAAGAACCAAGCTATTTTCTAAGCGTTCTACTACATAAGATTTACCTGTGTGTTTCGCAGTTGCTGTCACGCCTGAAATTGTTAAGTACTCATGTTTAAGAATGCTTCCTGAAATTTCCTCTGAAGCATACAGTGATGGAACTGACCACTCCCCAACTAACTGTTCTGAACTAAGCAATGAAAATTCATCGTTGGTGCCGTTAACAATTTTTAATACATCATCAATTGGTTTTTCGTAAATTAAAGTATCTGTTTCCCATTCAACGGCATCCGGGATCTCTAACTCTTCAACATCTACCCCAGAAATGTATGCTAAAACACCTGACTTATCATTGGCTAATTTAGAAACTGTTCTTTTTAGTGGGTACTTTTTAACAATAATAAATGAATTTATTTTGCCTTTATAGTAAGCATCTCGTATTGCTATAGCGATATCTTCGCCCCATTTATTAGCAATTTCTACCATACCACTATCAATGTTGAAGCTTAAGTCAATTGCATATCGTAAAACAGAGTCTTCTGCAAAATCGAATACAAGCTTACCTTGTTCGATTTTCCACTCAACACTCGCCTCTCGAGTATCGTTATTGTTAGCGACTATACTTTTACCTTGATAATCACTATTCAAAATAAGTGTTTTATCTGCATATAGCGGCATTAACTTTTTACGGTACGCTGAAAATGTAAATAGTGGTTGCTCAGTGAGCTCTTGTTCAGTAAAGGCCAAATCAGTACTGCTGATAGAATCATTTTTCGCTTGTGTGAAATCAGCTTCATACTGCTCGGTTAGATTACCTTGCGTATCCATTGCAGCAATACTCACTAAGTAAGCATTTATAGCCTCTTTAACTTCACCAGAGTTTAGTAAAGTCAACGATGTACCTTCAGCAACTGTATAGTTGTCATTATCGACCAACAGTTTTATAAAACTTGCAGTATCTAATAATTCCTTTGGTGATATTTGTGCAGATAAACTATCGTAAGCTTCTTGGGTAGTTATTGTGTCTTCAGCATTTTGTTCTTCAGCCAATAAATAGTGAGCAGTCGATAAGTGAGTGATGTTGGCATTATCCCCTTGCTCATATGAATAAATGCGGTCCTCACCCGAAGCTAGCATTACACTTTCAAAACTCCCAAATAAATTAACTAACTCGACGTGTTGTTGATCATTAGCCGTACCAATCGCCTTTAATAAAAGCATATCGGTTATATCTGACGTTTTAACATCTAACTGATAAAAGCCATTACTATCAGCGTGAGTTTCAAGTGTTTCGCCATTAATTGTTAAAGAGACATCAGCATTTGCAATTGGTTTATCAACCACTTGCCCATGTAAAGTCAACTGCTGATATAAAGTTAGCTCAACGCTTGCTTGTGACGTTTTTTCTCCATCTGTTATTTGATAGCTAAAGCTATCTTTTCCTGCAAAGTTTGCATCAACCGGAGTATAAAGCACTTGATTATTTGAAATCATTGCTGTTCCGTGAGTTGGCTGCGTTAATATTTGCGCAACAGTTAACGCATCACCATCACTATCTGTGTCATTTTCCAAAACACTAATTACAACACTTTCACCATTAAGGGTTGAACTAGTATCAATAACTGCAACGGGTGCCGAATTTGTTAATTCTTGTTTAGATTCCTCATTACTATCACTATTGCCACCGCAACCAGTAAGTAAAGATGAAAAGACAAGGCTTAGAGGTAGGTATTTATATTTCATACTAATCCTTAGTATTTTTGTCCAAGAGAGTTATTAATTATTATTTACTTTTTAGGTACAAACCAAAAGACTAACAGTAAAGTATTGTTGCTTATGATTACAACTCTTTTTTATTAATCAAGGCTTAAAATTGCGAGATGCGAGTAGGATTTTACGCGAGATAAACTCGCAACTATAAAAAAAGCCGCATAAATGCGGCTTTGAGGTTAGTCTCACTTCACTTTGGGCGTGTTTCCAAATTTCAGTGAATACGTTACCAAGGAACTTATTTAAATTGATTCTAAAGCAATTTTAACCATTT
>Ga0213832_1000212_pt1 | contig 74132 bp, 67 predicted proteins | sample SWATP13_FD_161660 | JGI IMG/M metagenome (GOLD analysis project Ga0213832, IMG submission 161660) | Coastal seawater microbial communities from Marineland, Florida, United States - SWA TP1 #3 | ecosystem: Environmental > Aquatic > Marine > Coastal | place: USA: Florida | collected 2016-08-06 | reverse complement strand
GCGAAAAACACAATCTGAATTGACGCAACGGGATCACTTAGGGTAAAACTAGCCACTCATCCAATGCGTCAAGCACGAGGTGATCCCGTTGCTCCGGAATCACTGATCCCAATCACCGGAATACGCAAAATATATTGGTTGTTCTTGAAAAACATAATAAACACAAAGAAATAATAAACTTTATAGACTCAATGAGTCACCAACAACAAACAACTGAGATGCTTTACTCAAAAGCCAACAGTTTATTGAGCTTAGGAGAATCAAAAGAAGCAAATCGTTTGATTTCTAGACTTGAACAAATAGATCAATTACCAGAAATTAATTACCTAAAAGGTAAATATGCAGAGGTTTCAGGGGAAAAATCGAAAGCGCTGTTATTTTATAAAACTTACTTTTGGGAGCAACCAAACTACCTTACATTAGTTAAATTGGTAAAAAATGCTTTATCAAAGAAAAAAATTGAAGACGTAATTATGCTAGGTGAAGCATACCTAAATGCTAGCCCTAATGATAATCAAGCTCGTGCATTTCTATCTAGTAAGATCATGGTACATGCACCAGATAAAGCGCTACAGTTTATTTCTACACGTCGAAATGAGTTATTTATTATGCGGAATTGGGAAGTATCGAATAATGTAGCGTGGTTATTGTTGGCAACTAATAAGCCAGAAAAGTCCTTAAAATTTGCACAGCGCGCTTATGAACTACAACCAAACAATACAAGCGTCTTAGTCACTTACGCGTCTTCACTAGTGCAGAACTTACAGCCTAAATTAGCAATTTATATACTTGAAGAAATACCACGGCCGAATAATCAAATTTCATCATTAATCAAAGAGTTAAGAGCCCAATAAGCTATTCTACTTAAGCTTTTTCTGAATAGTTTCCCAAGCAACATTTAGTTGTACAAATTTTATACCCAAGTCCACCAGTTCATTGAGTACAATCAAACTAAATAGACATGTTAATAATTAGCTATAAATTAGGCTTAAACTTAACCTGCTTCCTATCACAACTTCTTAGCCGACTGTTTTCTTAATCCAGCAAATATAGCGGTCGCGACATACTCCGGAAAATTTGCTGGGATTTTACCTTCTACTTCAGCGATGGCACGTTCTACATTGTCTACGAAGTACTCATAGTGCTGAGCTGCTTTTTCAACTGGATACTTAAAGTGTTCAGCAGTTGATACAAAGTGACGAGGCTGAATTCGACTCCACTTATAATGAGTGTTTTCCCCTTTTAATGACATTGCCATTTTAATTTTCTGAGGTTGTAAGGCTCTCTTCGACATCACAGGGTATGCCGACAAAATGTCATATAGCGGCGTCATTCTGTATTTGTTGTCAGGCTCTAAAAATACGCTGAAATTTTTTCCGTGGCCGTCAATTGCGGCTAGTAACCAGAAAAGTATTTGTGTCTTAAAGAAAGTTTCTCGGTTCTGATTATTTGAAGATGCACTTAATAATTGAAGACAATCGCCAATACTCGGACCACCATCTGATTGGTACTTCTTGGCTGACGAAATTCCCATTGCCTGACAAAAGTCCTCTTGAGGTAAACGCATAAGCCAAGATTTATCTGTAGCATATTTACGATCAAATCGCTCAACACTCAGTACTTTCTGATCGCCAAAATGAAGTACTTGAGTATTAGCAACATCAAAACCAAAAGCTCTGGCAAGTTCTAAGCAGATAAATTCATTTTCACAGCTATCTGTTAGGTCTATGCCCACTTGGGGTAGTACTCCCATTGGCAATTTCATGATGTGGCTAGTTGGTGTTGTGCCAATCGGCTTTGTCCACTGTCCTTCAATATTTAACAGTGCGGTTTTCTCCTGTGCGCCAGCAATAGAAATACGAAAATCTTCATCATCAATATCCATCCCTAGCGGAGTATGTTTGTAACCTTGCAGCAGTTTTTCTATTTTTTGCTCTGATAGCAAAGTGAAATTTAGCTGATTGACCGATTCAGGCTCATCAGTTGATAACTGTATTGCCCCCACACAGTCGTTACCTATTGCGGCTAAAAGATCAAACGAATGTCCTGTTTCAACATCAAAACGGGCTTGTACCTTATTTCTAATTTCTGGATTATCAGGTAACAAATTATCGAAAAAGTTATAAACCACGTCACCGGAGTAATCTTGCTTAGTTATTGGTAAAGATAGAGAAATTGGTCGAGCACCACTGCGTTCCATCCATTCGTTGGTATAAGAAAAATGTAAACCGCCATTCTTATCTTTAGATAAAACACCAACCTTTATTCCATTGAGACTTACGTTTAACTGCATGTTACCACTCCTGGTCCCAGCTTGAGCCTTTACTCTTATCAACCTCGGTTTCATGCTTAGGCTTTAGCTCGATTGATAGCCCTAATTCATGGGCAATTTTAAATAAGGTATCAATACGTGAAGAACCAGCGGAGTTTTCCATCCCAGAAATAGTTTTTTGCTTAAGACCAACATGCTCAGCCACATCTGTTTGTGTGCGATTCTGTTTTTTTCTTTGTAGCTTTATATAGTCTGCCAACTCTTTCGAATTATTAAGCTTCATAGCAATGCCTAAACGTAAGTTTCTATTTATACCCTAAAGGGTTTATTTGTTTTAATATACCCCTAAAGGTATATAAGTCAAGTGAATCAGCTTAATACCTTATAGGGTATAAAAGGAGTGTTAGCCCCTAGAGGGTATAAATAGAAAAAACAACTAATTTAAAGTGGATTATAGAGAATGAAGTGTTTGACGTCCTGCCACGACAAGATATTACAAATAGGCCACTAACTCAGGCCTATCAAACTCCGAACTGTAGAGGGGTAAAACTGTTTACCTGTGCGGCTTTTAAAGCCTAATCGGTTTAGTTCGTCAGCAATGCCTTTAAGCGTTGTTGTACCGGCGGCTTTCACGTTTTCAATAACAGGCAAAATAGCATCTCGATACTTTTTAGTATTCGCCATAAACTGTGAGTGAGCGCTGTTCGTGCAACTATTTCGGACGTCACCAAAGTTAGGGTTACCTAGTTTTACGCCCCTCTTTTTAGCTTCTGTTAAAGCTAATTTTGTTCTTGTAGAGATCGCTCTTCTTTCCTCTTCCGCTACTGCAGCTAGCACTTGTAAAACCAGTGGACCTGAGTTTGGTTGATCACAGCAGATAAACTTGATATTGCTTTGCATCACCGAACTCAGAAAGTGCAAATCACGAGATAACCTATCCAGCTTTGAAACAATCAACGTCGAATTTGTTAGCTGGCAGTGTTGTAATGCTTTAGCTAATTCTGGGCGGTTGTTATTTTTCCCCGACTCCACTTCAGTGTATTACCATTATACTACGCATGCAAAATAGAACTATTTGTTAAACGAATAGATTTAGACAAAATTTCAAAACACATTGAAAAATGAAGAGTAGCCTGTGCCTCAGTTTATTGAACCAGACATAGTAATCCCCGCTTTTAAGGGGGCGCTGGAACAAATATCGCGGTTAAGCCTGGCAAAGCTTGGCTTAGATATTACTGAGCTGCCATTTTGGCTGGCAATAATTGGCTTTCCGCTGGCTGTGTTTGAAACATGCACCAAGCATATTGCTACAGCACTGAATGTTTTACTGCGTAAAGTACATATTAATTTGCAAGCAATTGCAGGGATGTTTTTGCCAATATTTGTATTAGCTTTGTTGATCATATTGTTATTATTTTTCGGTTATAGGGAAGGGGTGATCACTCGTTCAGTTCGTGAAGTTGAACTGACTCAAATTTTTTACTACTTGATATTGTTTTTAGGGGGGATGAGCTGTTGTTTATTTATTGCTTCGCTTTCACGCCTAACAGGCCAAGGCAATTATGTAACCGGAATAGGCTTTATTATGGGGGCATTGTCAATTTACATTGAAGTAGTACAAGAATATGGCTTAATCGGTCAAATTAGCTGTTTAGCCGCGCTAAGCGCAACGGTTGGACTGTGGATATATGGTAGAAATTACAACCTCAGGCTGGAAAAACCAAACGAACCTAAAACACAGCCAGCTATTCCACCAATCAGTGACCGGCACTCAAGAACAAAACGCTTGAATAGTCGCCGTTTTGAAAAATAATGCCGCCGTTTCCTGTACAGGCGTATAGATCACTTTTATAGTGAGTACTCAACTATTTTCTGCTTTGTTTTTTTGTTATTTTGGAGGTTTTGATGAATAAATTTGTTGTCGTCTTTGTTTTCTTGTTTTTTCTTATATCTTGCGGTGGTTCAAATTCAGCGTCAAAACTAATTCCCACTTCGGCTGTCATTGAAAATCAGACCAGCAATGCAACAATCATTGAAGGTGATCTGGTTAGCTTATCTGCCAGCCGTAGTACTGGTGCGGCTAGTCTCTCCTATCAGTGGCAGTTAACCGCTAAACCAGACGCCAGTACCCTTACTTTAAATAATGCTTCGGGTGAAAGCCTAGCATTTCAGGTGGATATTGCCGGCAGTTATGAAATCAGCCTGACGGTGACTGACGGCAGTCATTCGGCAACAACGCAATACACGCTTAGTGTGGTAGCTAATAGCCAGCCCGAGATCAGGGTTGAGCGCTCTTCCGGCCATGATAGCCTGGTTGTTGGAGAAAACTTGCGGCTGGACGCCAGCCAGTCTAGCGATCCCGAAGCAAGGGAGCTGGCCTATCAATGGGAGTTACTTACTCAACCAGAGGCCAGTAATCTATCCCCATCAACGGATGATTATTTTGATTTTACCCCCGTCATACGAGGTGATTATGAAATACAACTATCTGTCTTCGATGGTTTCAATACAAGCACTCAGTTATTTGAATATAAAGCCATTGAGTCACGAGCCTCACTGATAGCCGATGCAAATTCTTCATTACCAGCAGTAGAGCAGGTTGGGGCTGTTTTCGGTACTGATAGTACAGATTTACCCGAAACGCATGATGATGAGCATTTGATGATTGAAACTGATACCCAGATCGGAGATCACTTTGCTTTTATTGTTCACTTAGAAAAGGACGGCGATAGAGATACCCCATTAGAGCAAACCGATCGTCAACGCAGCGAAATTAAAACTTATTCAAATAGCGCTGATTCATTAACCTGTGAGCAGGGTGAGTCAATGTCGCTTTTCTGGCAATTTAAAGCCGAGGATATAGGTTTAAGTTACTCTTTCAGTCATTTATTTCAAATTAAAGGGAGTAATGATCACCCATTGCTAACTTTTACCGCAAGACGCATTTCAAGTGAAGATAACGCACTGCGGGTCTTACACGGTGAGCAAGATACTGTTTTAGCGGAAGTTGACTGGAAGCTGATTAAAGAGCGCTGGCTAAACGCAACCTTGCATTTTTCATGTAAAGATAAGGGTTACTTAACTGTTCAAATTTCAGATGTTGAAACGCAAAACCAGCTTATTTCCTTACACATTCCTGAAATTGATATGTGGCAGGATATTGAGTTAGATAAGCTTGGGTTCAAGTTTGGTCTGTACCGACGAGTAAAATTAAATGCTGATGATGAGCATTTTCGAGAAGGCCTAGACTCATTGGAAGACAAAGTACGAGTGGGCTCAATCCGCACCGAAACGCATTAACTGCATAGAATAAATGGAGCCAAGCTTGTATGCCAAAGAACAACTTGAACAAGGATTAGAGTGGGTTTCTGGAAAAACAAAAATTTCGGTCAAACATAACCATAACTTTAGACTTCAATGCAGGCATGGCTCTCTGAGCTAATAATAGCTAAAGAAGGTCTTACAAAAAGCGGAGTGCCTAAATTCATAAATCTTGATGATTTTTGGCTAAAAAACAAAGCCCCCACTTTACTAAAGAGTGATATTGATGCCTTGATGAAGGTAAAGCTGGATTCAGATTCTTTATCATCAATACCGACTCCTGAAAAATGGCAAAGTGCAATGCTAGATAAAAACTACGATCAAACCACATTCGAAAAACTAGCTGAACATTCAAAGAATCAGTACTTTTTCTATCTTCAAGATAAGTATGAGCAGTATGTTCATTTTGTTGAGCATTCCAATCAGTTATTCGCCTTGAACGCTACAAGCGTAAATAAGGCCAATACATAAAGGATATTTTTGGTTATCATGTTTCCTATTAATGCCATGCTTGACTTTTACACAATGTCAATATAACGAAAGTACTAACAACTGATATCTAGGAGTGCACAATGCCTGTTGCCCGAAAAGACAAAGTATTGTCACCGAAAGACTATTTGCGGGGAGAGTTAAACAGTTCAGTTAAACATGAACTGATAGATGGTCAAGTCTATGCAATGGCCGGAGCAAGCGCGAATCACGAAAGAATTTGCCAAAATGTCGCAAGAAAGCTAGGTAATCACCTTGAGGGTTCACCTTGTGAGCCTTTTGGTTCGGATATGAAAGTGCGAGTCCGTGATAACTTTTATTACCCTGATGTTCTTGTTGACTGTAATTTTGACGAATCTGAGCCTTATTACACAGAAAGCCCTGTGATGATCGTTGAGGTTATTTCTCGCTCTACCCGTAAAATGGATGAAAAGAAAAAGCTACTCGAATATATCAATATTCCTACTCTTAAGGAGTATGTGCTTATTGAACAAGATGTTGCTGACGTCACCGTTTACCGGAAAAGTGATGACTGGCGCTCTACCCACTATTTTTTGGGTGAAGATATTTATTTTGAGTCGATAGATTTTACTATCACAGTAAAAGATATTTATCTTCGGGTACGAAATGAAGATGTGGTAGCGTTTATTGAACAACAAAAAGCCGAATCCGAATAGGATTTGGCTTTATTTTTTATCTCAAAACATTCGTCTTTTCAATCAGCTCATTCTTCAAATACAGAATGATAATGGTGACATTTTTCCTATCGAAGTAAAAAGTGGTAAAGAACGCGAGCTAAGTCCCTTGATGTTTATGTAAAGCGCTACCAGCCAGAAAAAACGATAAAGTTAATTGGTTCCAGAGGAGTACGGATGATTCGAAGGCTTTGGTGCTACCATTATATTACGCATGTAAAATTGAACTATTTGCTGAACGAATAGCCGTCCAGAAACCTCCAAACAGCCCTGTTTTTGCAATTTTTAGCTCGCTATTTGTGCAGTAATCGGCTCTAGTCTTCTAAGGAGGGCCTTCCGGTTTTGATGTCGCCTAACAAAGCGTTGGTAGCTAGTCGAAAACGTGCTTTGCTCCGATTTGAAACTGTAGGCCTCTGATAGTTCATGTAACAAGGCAGACGCGTTATCGTAACCACTCGCGCAGGCGCGCGATGCCTCTTTTTCAACCCTGCTCCATACTGCATCACGCTCCAAATACCGCTGATTTAATTGATTTTCTTTGGTAATGCGTGCTTGCTCTATTCTTTGTTCTTCGGCCTGCAATTTCTCTTGTTCAATTTGCTGGGCAGCAAGGCCGGTATAGGTCTCAAGCATGGAGGGGACTAGCCAGTATTGAAAATCACTTGCTTGGGTATTCTGCTGTTTTTTTATTAACGACAATGCTTGTGAACGGCTTAAATGGCCAGATTTGAACAATTCACATAACAAATTGTCTTTATTTGCAACGGATAATTGGCCGACCCAGTCGGCAGGTGTTAACACAGCCTTGGTGTCCGTATGTGAAGGCGCTTCTCTAAGTAATAAGGCTAAGGCACGGATAGAGACAGTCGGCAGGTCAAAAAGAGCGACAAATGCCAGTTGAGCGGGTGTCAGCTTCTTAAAGTCAAAATGGATCAGTGGCAGGGGGACAGCCTTATCATCATGCTGCGTTCGCTTTAACCAAGGGAAATAAAGCAGGCGATAATCTCCCGCGATCAGCTCCTCTCGCAATTCGGCTAAATACTGAAAAAAACTATCAGCATCTTCATCGTCAAAATACTCATAATATTCCTCTAATGAAAAAATCAGGAGTTGCGCATCATCGCTTGAATACACGGTCAGATTGTAGTCGTCCGCTACCGCCAGAAACGCATCGGGCAGTGTGCCAAGTGGCAATTTAATATAGGCGTCTATGTTTCCCCAATTTGCATAGTAGAAACCTATGTCAAAGTAATTCTGCATTACTTCCACAGGTTCGGCTTTTAAATCGCTATAGTGGTAGAACACGCTAAAAGAGGTATGGGTTATTTCTGCGCGACTGGAAATAGAGCACAATGCTTGGCGCTGGTTGGCACTCAAGCAGCCATTCAATCGCTCAAATCGGTAATATTGATATTCACTCATTTATTGTCTCTGTATAGAACTGGGCAATTTATCTATAAATTGACTGGTGCATCCTAGAGGCTGTTGATCTTTGTTCAATAATTCTGCTGAGAGATAAAATCGCCTTAATCAAGGCGGAAATTGTGTCATTTAGTCATCTAAATCAGCAATTTTCAACGTAGAGTAAGGCGATTTTGGCCTCAGCCCTATGGGCAATGGCTATTTTTAACGCTAGCAGCATTAGAATGTCACTTATTTGGAATAACCAAACGGCGTTCATTCTGCTTTGCTAGCATCAAAAATAGCCTATTGCAGAAAATATGAACAAAGATCAACAGCCTCTAGGGTTTTGTCGCTTTTCTTGCATTTACTAAACGTTCGTTGAGGCATTGGGAGTTAATCTCTGCCCAGGATGAAAATTGGTATAATAGGAGAATTAAGTGCCTGCTCCAAGCTTTCGACAAAGAAAAATAAAAAAGCTTCTCTGGGGAGGAGAAGCTTTTTATTTTTACATTAAACAGTGATTAGTGAGCGAATACCGTTAGCTCAACATCGCTGTAGTCGGTGAAGTCGCTGAATGAAATTTTCCATTCACCTGTCGCTGGACGTTCGATAATAATCATATCATCATTGCCTTCATTGTCTGAGACATAGTAGCTCATAGGCACATCGTAGCCCCAGTCATCATAGCCGAAATCAAATTCTGAACCCTCATCGTCACCGCCAGTTTGCAGCTCTGCCGTGATATCGACATCACCTTCGCCGCCTGAAGTAGCGATATAAATAACGTTAACACCTTCTGGAACATCCAGAACGAATTCAAGTGCTTCTTCGCCTTGGGTGTAGCTAATGGTGTCTTGGAAGGCCAGGTAGGTTTCGTCACCGCTTGGGGCATCGCCGCCTGTGTCGCCACCACCGGTATCTCCACCGCCGTTTCCGCCACCCATGCCAGAAGCAGGTTCGTTACCGGCAGCTGCACTGTCGATCCAGTCTTTAAGGGCCGCAACATTGGCATAAACACCATATTTGTCGGCAGCGGCACAACCTTCACCCCAACTTACTACACCCACTTGCATATAGCCGTTGTCGTGAGGTATCACTAATGGGCCGCCACTGTCGCCTTGGCAAGAGTCTTTACCGCCTTCCTTATAGCCGCCACACATTTCTGTGTCTTGTACCTGGCCGCCATAGGCAGAGGCGTCATTACAGGTTTCATTGGTGACATAAGGCACCTTGACTTCCATCAGTTTGTCAGGCATTTGACCACCGGAGCTCAGCGTACCCCAGCCGGAAACCGTCATCATGGTGCCGGCCTTAATGTTGGCGTCAAAGAATGCCTGATCCGCCAATTGAATGGCCTTGGCGTTCTTGTCGGTAATTTTTTCTGCCAGTTTTAATACCGCCACATCTTTAGACAGGTTGGGGTATTCCTGGTTAGTGTATGTTTTAGCAACCTGAATGGCCTGGCCTGAACCGTCGGTTAAGCTGTGAGCACCAACACGTACTTGCATATCCGGGCTTTCACCGTTTACGCCTTCCATACAATGGGCTGCAGTTAATACCAGATCATCGCCAATAATAGAGCCGCCACAGAAGTGACTGCCTGAAGTACTCTGTACCGACACCTGATAGGTGCGCGAATGCGGCTTGCTTTCTTCACCACCGACGATACGGATGGTTTCCGAATTGGAGACCGACTTTAATGTGGTGCCGGCAAAGGCACTGGAGCTTGCGATTACAGTTAAGGCAATTAATGACTTGTTAAACATACTACTATCCTCATTTATGTTTGTGCATAAGCAGGTTATTAGTTTTTTCATCGAGTTAACTTATGCTTGCAGTTTCATTATTGACGGGGAAATAAAATCCAAGTAGTGACAAAATTCGTCAGGGTGTATCGCTTTGTAGTCAACCTCGGACTGTGGTGAAATGATAAAATATTGGTTGTAACGCTCAGGCTTTTATGTTCTTAGGTATTGAAACTATTGGGAATTTGATGTTTGCTTTTGGGTGGTGTTGGCTCTGTTCGGTAAGCTACATTTGGATACATTCAGCTACATGGCCTAACTACCAACTTGCTCGCCTTTTAGCTTTAATAGACATGGAAATGTGTAGCGGATAACTTAACACATACAATAGGCTGAGCGTTTGCTATATTGACGCCATACCGAACACTGGATAATAAACTGATGCGTAGTATTTTTTTTCGAATTTATATGGGGATGCTGGTGGCAATTATTGCCATCTTTATGCTGATCTCCGTCGGAACTTACTACGCCAGCAAATACAGAATCACCCATCATGTTTACCAGAACTTCAGTGGTACCTTCAGGTTGATAGGGGAAGGGGTGGCCCGGCATCAGGGCGATATACGTACCCAATGGCTGGCGGCCATAGAACGCTTAAGCGATCTAAAGTTTCAAAGACATAGCCTTTCAGACCCTTTATTAAGGCCAGAACAATTGCAGGAGCTGCAGGCGAACAAGTTTTATTACCAGGTGGACCGGCTCTTAGCCTCCAGCCAGGTATTTATCTTATTGCCCAATAATGAAGGCTATCTGTCGGTTAAGTTAAAGGATTTTGGCAGTTCACTGGTCCGGATCAGTGCCTTTTTAATGTTGAATGAAATTGGTCGGCATAAGAGTGAGGAGCGCCTGGCGGCTTTGGAAAAGTTGCGCGCCCTGTTTGATTACCCCATCCAGTTGAAAACCCTTGAAAGCTTGAATATTTCATCCGCAAATGTTCGCAGCGTCCGAAAAGGCGATATTGCCGTGGTCCTGAAGAACTCGGCCACCAGCACACCGTCTTTGATGGCCTATGCGCCATTGGGCAACAGCCCCTATACCCTGGTGCTGGGCAGCATTCCGTTTTTTGACTGGTTTCCCTTATACCTTATTGTGGTGATCATAGTGTCTATTCTGGTGTTGATGGCGGCGGCCAGTTTTTTCCTGGTGCGTCCCCTGGAACGTCGGCTGGAAAGCGTGGATATGCAGATAGAGCAAATTGGCCATGATAAAGAACTGTCCATGGCAACGCCTTCGGGGGCGGATGCCATAGGTAAACTGTCCAATACGGTTAATTCCATGGCGACTCGGATCCATAAGTTGATAGATGCGCAAAACGATATGATCCGGGCCATTTCCCATGAGCTGAGAACTCCCATTACCCGCATTCGTTTTCGCATGGCGGTGATTGAGGAGCAGGACTGCCCAGATGTTCAAGAGCCTGCCAAAGGCATAGAGCGTGACTTGAATGAGCTGGAAACCCTGGTTGATGAAGTATTGACTTTTTCCAAGCTGAAGCGTGATTTGCCGGAACTGAAGGAAGAAAATATTCAGATGGATGAGTTTTTTACCGATCTGATTACTAACGCCAATACCACGAATCAAAGGATGAATATTGATGTGCAGGTAAAGGCTGATGACGTGGTCAGGGCGGACAGGCGCTTTTTGTTTCGCGCCGTAGAAAACTTGCTAACCAATGCCTTAAGATATGCCGTTAGTAAGGTGGAAGTGGGCTGTGTGATAAGCAGTGACCAATACCAGGTTTGGGTGGCCGACGATGGTCCAGGGATTTCTGTTGAGTGCAGAAATGAAATTTTTGAGCCCTTTAAGCGCCTGGATGCCAGCCGGGATCGTCAATCGGGTGGATATGGGCTAGGCTTAGCTATAGTACAGCAGATTGCCAACTGGCATAAAGGCAAGGCATCCATTGCCGACAGTGACTATGGCGGTGCTAAAATGATAGTCAGCTGGCCTAAGCCGGTGAAGGGAAATGAGGTTTGATTCATGTTTGGTGTGATAGCGGGAGTCTTAGGTGATTAGCCGAGCGAGTTTGGTTATTTTCCTGTTTATGCTGCACTTTCCTGTGCTGGCAGAGATGCCTGCGTCCGACACTCCTGCAGTGGAAGAAGCCCTTCAACAACAAGATATTATCGATCAACAGGCATTAATAGATATTGAACAGATAAAAACCGATGAGGAAATTCTGCAGTCACTGGACAATTTTGGCGATCAGTTAGGCAATGAAATTTTTGCTATTGAGCAACAGGCGACAGAAGGTGAAATACCTGCCCAGCAGCAAGCCTTACAAGCCCTGGACCAAATAGAGCAAGAGCAGCTAGATGAAGAGCCGATCAGGGATGACGATATCATGATGGATAACAGCTTCGATGATCTCGATTTGGGCATGATACTGGAGGAAGAAGATTTTTCTGAGCTGAAAACCCCGGTAAAACCAGAGCTGTTTGATAGCAAGGCAGCGACCATTAAAAAAAGTAGCGAGCTGGGCGTAGGTGTCGCGGGTAAAGAAGAAAAGCTGATTAATAAGCTGGATAAGAGCGATTTAATGGATTTTGAGAATCAAGTCGATGTGTGGAGTAAAGATGTTGTTGAAGACATTGAGATTGAAGACCTGCTGTAAATCCCGTGTCTTGAAAACGACCCGTTTAGCCTGTCGCAGTTTTTTCCTGGTTAGCTATTTTTCCACTTTTTGTCTGGCTTTTCAGCTACAGGCCGCCGAAACATCGAGTGCCAGCCTATTAAAGGAAGCCATCTCCAAGCGCCAGTCCGGCGAACATCATAAAGCCATAGATATCCTGGAAAAGCTGCGCGTTCAGTATATGGATCATAAACGCATTAATATCGAACTGGCCATTAATCATATCAAGCTTAAACAGTATTCCGAGGCGGAAGAGATATTATTGCACCTGCAGGGCATGCCGCTTTCTGAGCAGGAAAGTAAGAAACTGACTTCATTGCAGAAACTCATAGATAGAAAGTCACAGTTTTCAGACAGCCGACATACCTTTTCCGGTGAGGCCACGGCTTATCTGGGGGTTGATAACTTTATCAGTCTGAATCAGGTATGGACAGGAGGAGGGGTCATCTACTGTTATGACTATTATGATGGTGATGAGTACCTATATACCGAATGTTATGATGAAAGTGAAACCGAAGATGAAGATATAGGTTTTGTCACCGAAGAAGACAGGGAAGAGGTTAAAACCAAGGAGCAGGATACCTATACCAGCCAGACGCTTCGTTTCAACTACAGGTATCACCCGGGCAAGAAAATCACCTTTTTTGGTCAGTCGACAAAACTGATTTGGTACAACGACCTGTTTTTATTGCAAAAACAGATCAAGGATGAAAGCAATAACAAGTATGGCCAGATCAAGTTCGACTCGGCCCTGTATTTCTTTTCTGCCAATCGCTGGGTGTTCGATATGCGCTATCGTGGTGTCCATCACTTTAATGATGGCAAGCGCCTGCTGGAAGATCAGGGGCTACAGTTAACATTGGCGGTGCCTTTTGACCGTGCCCGCCTTAAGTTTGGCCTGGAGTACAGGGACAAGTCTTATGACAAGGTACTGGCACACAAGAGTGCCAGTGTTTCAACCCCCTGGCTGGAATACTCCATGAACCTAACCGATGAATTAAAACTCTCTGTTGGCAGCCGCTATCGTCAGTACCGGGCCCGCGATTCATTTTTTACCTATGACAATCTTAATTTTTATTTGGGGTTGCATTATTACCCTTTTGATAAAACCAGTGCCTTTGTCACCCTTAATTATAATAAGCTGAATTACCTGATTGATGACCCCGAGATAGTAAACTGGGGCCAGGAAAACAAGCGTTCTATCGCCGTTGGTCTTAAGTACCAGTTCAATGAGCACTTTAGTGCCGGCATTAACGGCCACTATGTTACTAACGAGTTTGATATGGACTTTGGCAATGAAGACTGGAACCGGGTCGAAGGCTTTATCAGCTACCGATTTTAGTTTGTATCGGACAGTTTCCTACAAGCCGATACAATAGGCTACAAAACAGCACTAGCGAAGGCTAACTTGATAATCTAGATTTTGCATTAAGGATTTGTTTTACCGGTTCATATCGGACTCTGGAGTCAATCATGAAGAAAGTTTTTGCCTTATCCGTTTTTTTTTCCGTCCTTATCATGGGCTGTGCCGCCATGGCCAGTGATTCTCAGCTGATACATGGTGTAGAGGTGAGCAAGGAGAAGCTGAGAATTCAGGTAACCTCTACTGGCTGTACCACAAAAGAGTCGTTTGCCCTGCATTGGCAGGGGGATAACCTGATCATTGAGCGCATCAAGCCGGATCATTGCCGCCGCATGCCCCATAAAAAATGGCTGGAATTCCCTCTGCCAGCCGGGGTGAGTTCATTTAATATCGCGAATAAATTTTCCTATTAACTTGTGTTTGTTAGAATGGATTTAGGTGAAGCAATTTGAGTGAACATATGGCAACGAGCAATTCAATTCTGTTAATTGATGATGATATTGAGCTGGCCCAGCTGATCGGCCAGTATTTAGGCACCAATGGTTTTGATGTGCGTCTTCATCATAGCGGTGAGCAAGTGCCCGAGTTAATCGAGCAGATTAACCCGGATGTTATCGTGCTGGACCTGATGTTGCCTGGCATAGATGGCCTGACCATATGCAAAACCATTCGGCCCCTGTTTGACGGTGCCATTATTATGTTGACCGCCCTGGGTGACGATATAGATGAAGTCACCGGGCTGGAAGTGGGAGCCGACGATTACCTGGCAAAACCCGTGAAACCTCGCGTGCTTTTGGCTCATATTCGCGCGCAATTGAGGCGGCAGAGCAAGATACAGCAAAGCAATACCGAGTCTGGCGTTTACTGTTATGGACAAAAAATCAAATTGGATGCCAGTAAGCGTACCGTGGAAAACCAGGGGGTTGAGGTGGCATTGTCCAGCGCCGAATTTGATCTGCTCTGGTTATTGGCACAACAGGTCGGCAATATAGTCAAGCGCGAAGACCTGCACGAGCAAATCTTCCGCCTGCCCTATGACGGCATCGACAGATCCATCGATTTACGCATTTCCCGCATACGCAAAAAGTTGAAGGACGATCCCAAAGAGCCGCATATCATTAAGACGGTGCGTAATGTCGGCTACCTATTAGCACTTTAAGAGCATACCTGTGATATTGCCGTGATTTTTAACGGCATTTTGATCTAATCCTGATACTATACCCAAACTACCTCAAGATGCAGGATTCAGCTGGAATTAGAAACGTCTTTAGGCAAGGCATTGATTGAAGAGAATGGTTACTCAGGACAATTGCTCCTGCTTTGTCTAATAACCTACATCCATGTAGGGTCCTTATCAAAATCAATAACGCAGCATAAAACGTTTCTAAACCAGCCCTAGGGGACGCCTAAGCAAATCATGTTCATCGTTGCGTATGTAATTAAGGGAACAACCATTAATTACATACGCGCCTTGATCATGAATCGCTCAGGCGTCCTGAAACGAGCATCTTGAGGTGGCTTGGGTATAATCTCTAACTGTCGCTATACTTAGTTAAACAGGTTGTAGCGGAGCTGGGAATGGCAATGGCAGAAATGGTAGAGCAGGAAATAATTACACAGGCAGATCTCGATGAATTGCTGCATATTAACGAGTTTATCGAGCAGCATGACAATGACTCTTTAGTGAGCGAGCTAAAACACGCCATTCTGGATTCGGGAAAACTGGAGCTGGCACAGTGGCAGGCCTTGCGTGATCACCTAAGAGAAATCGAAGAGCTTATTCCTCATATTGATTTGATAATCAAACTGAAAAAGGAACAATGATCTAAGCATTGATTAGAATGCAGGGTTGCTTCAGTCGATAAATCTTGCATAGCTATCAATGAGATCAAAATCATTTTGTTTCATACCGGCTAACGACTTATTTGTCTTTCCATCTTGATTGTTATTGGGCTAGTATGCTGGCCTATATTGTTACAATTAAAGACTGTAAATGTATTTTTCTTCTTTAAAATGCTGGCGGTTACCAGTTGCCTGCTTGCTACTTATCAGCCCCATTTTTTCCTATGGCAGTGAATTCTTTATCCCGGATGCCAAGCCGAATTTAGGTCTACTGAGCGGCTTTAAGGGCAGTGAGCTCTGCTCTGTGGCCGAAAACACCCATGCCTACCTGGAGCAGCATGCGGATGATAAGCTGGCGGTGCATGCTGGTAAGGTCTTTGGCAACAGTGTCTCCTTGGCCAGGGTTAAAAGGACTTTGGCCTTTATTTGCCAAACCTATCGCGAAGATGTTCGCCAGCAAAGAAACAGCCGCCTGCATGATCCTGAATTTTTAAAGCAGCATTTTGATTTTCTACGCTGGCAGCCAGATAAGGCCAGTGCCGATAAAATAGCCAGTGCCAGTACCAATGCCACCAAGAGCCGAATGTTAACCAGTATCCCGCAGGATAAGCTTTTTTGGACCAAGTATTACACTAAATTGCTGGATGCCAGTCCCGTGCAGACGAGTACCTATGATCAGGCCCTGTATGCACTGCCCTTTGATGAAGCGGGAAAAACCCTCGAACAGGCGGAGCGGGAAAAAGAACAGCTGACACGATTTCGCTATACGCGCCAGCAGGTAATATCAGGTGTGCTGCTTGAGAAGAAATTGGCAAACCCTCTGGTATGGCTAACGGAAGAGGCGTTGCATGATGTTTTGCTGCAGGGTACAGGCGTGATGCAGGTTGATGGCAAGACACGTTACTTCAATGTGCACCGGAATAATGGCATTGGCTATGATTACGGTATTGGCAAGCGAGAACAGCCAAGATATTGGTACTTTGCCGAGGTACCCAGCATTATGGGCTATGGTAAAAAGCTGGCGGATAAAATAGCGATTAAGCCTCAGGTATCCTTTGCCGGCAATGTCGCCGATCTTGGTTTGGGCAAGCTTATCCTGATGAGCTATAGCGGCGAAGACGGGCTTTTGAGCCGGATGGGAGTGTTGGCGGATCAGGGCGGCGCCTTTGATAATAACCTGTTCCAGCTGGATATGCTGGTAGACAGCTACTATGGTTGGGATGACTTTCATCAGGCCAACAAGCAGTTGCCCGATTATGCCCAAACCTGGATTATGCTGTTAAAAGATGGCGTGCACTGATGTTATCAAAGTCATTGATATTAAACGGCGGCTTTTAACCTGGCCTCTATTTCTTGCAGTTCCGCTTCTTGATGCTGGTTTTCAGTCTCTTGCCGCTGGTTTTCAGTCTCTTGCCGCTGTTTGGCTCCATCACTCTGAGTGGGTTGATAACCCAGTGGCGCATCCATCAGCAACTGACGAATTTTAGCGACATCTTCTGCTTCCATGGCTTCGGTCAGCTGATTAAGAATCGTGGAAATTTCCAGCCAGCTGCATGAACGCTCGTTGGCGGTCAATATGCGTTTGTGCGAGGTGGGCTTGGCATGGTCGTCAATCAGCAACTCTTCGTAAAGCTTTTCTCCGGGTCTCAGGCCACTATATTTGATAGCAATATCACCGAGAGGGTTTTCTTCATCCATCACGGTTAGCCCCATCATATGGGTCATCTTGTAGGCGAGATCGACAATTTTTACCGGCTTGCCCATATCCAACACAAAAACGTCACCGCCCAGGCCCATGGCGCCCGCCTGGATAACCAATTGTGCGGCCTCGGGTATGGTCATAAAGTAACGTATGATATCCGGATGGGTAACGGTAATAGGGCCTCCTTGCTTGATTTGCTTTTTAAATAGCGGTACCACTGAACCGGAGGAGCCCAGGACATTGCCAAAACGCACCATGACAAAACGGGTATGCTGACCTTTTTGTGCCAAACCCTGCAAAACAAGCTCGGCCAGGCGCTTTGTTGCCCCCATAACATTGGTGGGCCTTACTGCCTTATCGGTTGAGATCAGTACAAAGGTTTCCACCTCACAAAAGACGGCGGCCTGGGCAATTTCATAGGTACCCATCACGTTATTGGTAATACCGGCAATAACATTGTTTTCCACCATGGGCACATGCTTGTACGCGGCGGCATGATAGATGGTATTGACCTGATGTTGACGAAAGATACGGGTCATCAGCATGCCGTTTTGCACATTGCCGATCAATGGCACCAATCCGATGTTGGTATCTGACTCGACCAGTGCTTCGCTAAGCTCCTGATTGATTTCGTAAAGAAAGGCTTCGCTGACATCCAATAAGACCAGTTTTTTGGGTCCCTGCTGGATAATTTGTCGGCATAGTTCCTTGCCGATTGAACCTCCGGCACCCGATACCATTACCACCTTGTCCTGAATATTGGCGGTTAACAGTTCAGGGATAGGCGTAACCGGCTGCCTGCCTAGCAGTTCATCAATTGAAATCTCGCGTAATTCGTCGATGGCTTTTTTCCCTGAAACTATGTCTGACATGCTGGGAATGGCGAGTAATTCCAGGGCATAGGGCTCGAGTGAGGCAATAATTTCCTTCATTCGTAATGGGTCTGATTTTGAGACCGCAATCAGGAGCTTAAATTGGCCGTGCTTTTTTAACAGGCTACTGATATTACCGGGTGAGTGAACCTTTAAACCAAGGACACTACGGCCCAGGTAACGCTTCTTCTCATCAATAAACGCCAGGGGCTGATAGGTTTTACCGCAGGCCAGGGCGTTTGCCAGCTGTTGCCCTGTACCTGTAGCACCATAAATAACCACCCCTTCTTTTTCATCAAACCAGTGTTTGGCCAGGATCAGGCCGATTGCTGCCCTGGCACCGGCAATCGACAGGCCAGAAAGTACCAAAAAGACTAAGGGCACAGAACGGGGAACAAAGGCACCGAAGACAATACCTGATAGATAAAATACGGATGTGGCGGCGACCAGTAAGCCAATGATTTTTAAGGAAGAAGTGGCGTTGAAATAGCGAACAACCGAATGGTAAATACCGAAAAAATAAAACAATAATAATGCTGTGGCTGAGGTTGCAACATAAACTGCGAGTTCAGCATAGGAAAGGGATAAACCGTCGGCGCCAAGGCGCATCAGGTAGGCCAGAATAAAGGCCAGAGTTAGGGCAGTCAGATCATAGCTTAAAGCTAATAATAATTTTATTGAACTTGGAATCAGGTCTATGCGTCTGACCATTTAATGCAAGCCTTATCGTATTATTTGTTGTTATAACTCCATGTAAGGCTGGGTCCATATGCATTCATTCTTGCAACTTTTTGTTACCTTGTCATTAACTTTGTTAACGGGCTGTCAATATTTCTTTATTAATCATGGAAAAAATACCCATTAACTTTTCGCAGACATGGCTTATTTCCTGCCCGGTAATGCTGGGATGAACCAAAAACATTAGGGCGGTTTCACCAAGCTGGCGGGCGTTGTTAAGTGGTCGTGCGGGCCTGAAACCTGTATGGTCAAATGCTTTTTCCTTATACACCTCGGAGCAACTACCGGAATAACAGGGAATGCCTTGGTTTAAAATTGCCGCCATTATCTTGTCTCTCGACCAATGTTTAGGCAGTTGCTCGGGTTGGATAAAAGCATAAAACTTATAGTAAGCATGCAGCATATTTTCGGGAGCTTTTGGCACTGTCAACCAGGAAAACTCCCGACAGATGGCGGAGAGCTTCTTGGCATTGTTTTGCCTGGCACTTGTCCAGTCGGACATTTTTTTTAGCTGTAGCCTGCCAATGGCGGATTGCATTTCCGTCAGGCGCCAGTTGGTACCAAAGGACTCATGCAACCACCTGAATCCGGGAGGGTGTTGCTGGTGATAAACGGTGTCAAAGGATTTGCCGTGATCTTTATGGGCCCAGGCTCTTTGCCATAATGCCTTATCATTAGTGGTTAACATGCCGCCCTCGCCGCCTGTGGTCATGATCTTATCTTGGCAAAATGACCAGGCACCAACGTGGCCTATACTGCCAACAGAACGGCCTTGGTACTTGGCACCATGAGCCTGAGCACAATCTTCAATCACATATAAATTGTGTTGCTCGGCCAGCGTCATTATCTCATCCATGTCACAAGGGAGCCCGGCCAAATGGACACATATGATAGCCTTGGTTTTTTTAGATAACACCTGGGAAATGGTCCTGGCACTGATATTTTGGCTGTCTAGCTCTACATCGGCAAAAACCGGGGTTGCACCGGCATTTACAATACAACTTACCGAGGCGATAAAGGTGCGGGAGGTTACTATCACTTCATCTCCATGGCCTATTGCTAATGCATGTAAGGCCAAATCTAATGCTAGAGTGCCATTAGCGACGGCAACTGCGTATTGGCAATCTGAAAACTGGGCAAATTCTTTTTCAAACTCGCGTCCTTCCTGGCCGGTCCAGTAATTCACCTTGTTTGAGCTGAGTACTCGGGTAACAGCGTTTATTTCATCTTGGCTAAAGCTGGGCCATGGAGAAAGAGAAGTGTTTAACACCATAAATTCCTAGTTATTTAATCAATTGCTTTTACAGGTTTTGCCGGTATGCCGATATAAAGTAAATTTGGATTGGTTGATTGAGTGACTACGGCACCGGCACCGGTTTGAGTATTTTCTGCAATGTTAACGCCTTGTATAACGGTACTACCAATACCAAGCCAGGACAGTTTTCCAACATTTACACTACCGGCCAGGCGAGTACCTGGTGAAATATGTACAGCATCAGCCAAGGTGCAGTCATGATCTATGCTGGCGGCGGTATTGATAATGGCTGCATTGGCAATTATACAGCCGGGGTTTACCACGGCATTGGCGAAAATTACGTTGCCTCTACCTAAATTGGCATAAGGACTGATCACAGCCGTTGGATGGATGATGTTGGGCAGCTTCTGTTCGGCCGCGGTTAATTCCTGATAAAAACTAAAACGGGCTTTGTTATCACCTATTGCAATGACAAAGTCAGCTTTATCTTTATACTCAGACCAATTTGATATTTGGCCAATAATCGGCCAAGCCAGATGTCGTTGACGTTCAGGAAATCCATCATCCAAAAAGGCAATATCGTTATATCGATTGGTAGCTACAGCAGTGTCGGCTACTACCTTGGCGTGGCCGCCTGCACCAAGAATGATGAGCCTAGGCATTATTATTCCCTTCAAACTTAGTCATGGTGACCTCTCCTGCCGCACTGATATCAGCACGCATAAAAACTTTTTTAATCGTCATAAAGAGGATTTTGATATCAAGCCAGAAACTTTGATTGTCGACATACCAGGTGTCCAGTTCAAACTTTTCTTGCCAACTGAGACTATTGCGACCATTGACTTGCGCCCAGCCGGTAATGCCCGGCCTAACCTTGTGCCGCCTGGCCTGCTCTCTTGAGTATAAGGGCAGATACTCAACCAACAGAGGTCTTGGCCCGACCAGGCTCATATTACCTTTAACAACATTCCACAGCCCGGGCAATTCATCCAGGCTAGAGGAACGTAGAAACTGCCCGAACCTGGTGAGTCTTCTACTGTCAGGGCACAAGTTGCCATTGGCGTCTTTTTCATTGGTCATTGAGCGAAACTTTATCATGGAAAATATCTTGCCATCTAATCCAGGGCGTTCTTGGGTAAATAAAACTGGACGTCCCAATAATACGACAACTAACAGCGCTAAGACCATTAGTATTGGTGACAGTATAATAAGCAAGACAGCTGATACAGTAAAATCAAGGAGTCGTTTAACCATGGTTGTGATAACTCTCTTCTATATAGCTAACCTGTTGCTCGGTGAGTTGCTGCCGATCAAATTGTGATTTGGCTAATGTTAATGCATTGTCAGACATTATGGGCAATAGCTCCCTGTTTTCACTTAAATGAATTAATGCCCCTGCTAACTTTTCTGCATCATCGGCAGGTACCGCGATACCACACTGGTGTTGGCTAATAAGTTCGGCCAGCCATCCCGGGTAGTTACAAATTACCGGAAGTCCTGCAGCAATATAGTCAAAAAACTTATTCGGTGAAGTGCCATAATAAAATGCCGGAATATTGGCCAGTATTTGTAAGCCAACATTGGCTCTTTGCATTAAGGCGGAGAGCTTGGTTTTGCTAACCGGTGGTAAAAATACAATGTTATCAAGCTGCTCTATCTTGGCTCTTTGTTTTAACTCTTCTTTTAGTTTTCCCTGACCAATCAAAACAATTTTAATTCCATCAGAGTCATTGCGTTTCAATACCTGTGCCGCATCCAGTAACTTGTCCAGGCCATTGGCTTGGCCATGGGTCCCGGAAAATACCGCAACAAAATCAGTCTCTTTTATTCCTTCTGGCTGCCAAGCTTCCTGTTGAGTTGCAAAAATATCCAGATCACAGCCATTGGGAATGGTGACCACTTTCTTGTTAGAAGCAAGGTGTTTTTCAATGCCTTGGGTAATGCCGGGAGACAAACCTATATGTCCGTGGGCGCTCTTGTAGGCCAGCCACTCAAGTGCTGCTAGCAGGCTGAGTACTATTGGATTTTTAATCACCCCCATGGCTTTAGGGAGTCCAGGCCATAGGTCTCTTACTTCGAGAATGAAGTGCTTTTTGCGTACCCATCGGGCAATTATACCAGGCAAAGCGGCGGTTAAAGGTGTGCTGGTGGCAAATGCAATATCATAGTCTTTCGTCAGGGCCAAACGGATACTACGATAGGCAAAGCGCATAAATGCCGCGGTGCGTTGAAGAAAGGTTTGGCTATTCGAGTAGTCTAGTTCGAATTCAATTACCTCAATGTTTTCAACTATTCCTCGCCTCTGGCCATTAATAAAAGGTGCCGTTAGCCCAGTATTTCCTCCACTGTATGAACCACACACCATAGTGACTTGATGACCATGTGCCAGAAGCTTTTTAGCCATTTCAAACGAGCGGATACCGGTTGCACCCTGAGGCGTAGAAAAGTGTTGGTGGAAATAGAGAATCTTCATTTAGACCAGTTTACTCGAGTGGTAATAGTCCCCGCCAGAGCTATGGTAACTTCGAGTACGGGAATCACTTCTTTTTGGCGATAGTATCGTGACTGGTATCCGTCAACAAGTGCTATTTTTTTAATTTTTACGTCTGAGCTTATTTGTATTCTTATATCCTTTGATTCCAACCTGTTTTCTGTAAGCCGCCAGTTTTCTGCGCCTAAATGCCACCTTAGGGTCGCCTGCCTGTGAAACCCCGAAATCTTATCTGTAACTGTGAGGGACTGGCTATCTAATAGAAGCTCTCTCTGGTGCTTATGTTTTGCGTAGTTCTGATAACTCGCAGAAATAAAAACAGGTGATTTTTCATGTGTTGCCGTCTTTATCCAGTGGCTATATAAAAAACGTGACAGCCTGGGCATTTGCTCTATGTGATCAAATTGCACTGTATTATGAGCCCGGACGCTGGGAAAATAATCTTGCAGTTGAGGCTCACAGTTGTAACTGAAACTGCCGGTACCGACAAAGACATTTTTTTCTTTTACCCAGAAGTCGATATGCAGTGCATCGCAGCCTGAGGGTCTGAAATGTAAATTGGGCGTGCGGATATAACATCGGGAAAAATCATTTTGCAAAAGCTGATAGCCAGTTTTTAGCTGCTCAGGCTCTGCTTTATGTAGTGAATGACAAGGCGCTAAATTAGCAGGAAAAAGTGCGGTCAGTTGCTGGTAATTCGATTGAGTATCGTAAATGAAGTTGTTCGTGAACAGAGAATAGGCCCATTGAATGGAAGGACGGTAGTCAAGGTAGTCGCAATTGGTGACGGGCAGCAAGCGGGCGCCATCGTTTAACCCTAAAATAGGAGCTTTTCCGGAACCTGCATCTGTCATCAAATACAACCAATGAGTAGCTTTGATAACTTTTTCATAAAAAGGCGAACTGAATTTCTCTTTATTAAAATGCTGTCGAAAAAACTCAGCCAAAGACAGGGTATCCAGCATCAATCTATGGTAATTAACGGAATTTTGACTGAAGCAGCCATCAGCGGCGATCAGGGTGCGGGCACGATTCTCCAGCCAGTATTTGCCTGACTTTTGCCATTTGGCTAATTGCGACTTACCCCTAAAAAGCATATTTTGCTCAAGTAGCATAGAACCAATATATAAGGCAGCAGCTTCACTGGTGCCATGATTATTGTCTTGTGCCATTGCATAGCGCAGGGTTGGAGCAATACGCATTAAGTGCTGGTATATAAGCCGGGCCAGGTTATTCGACACGGCATGCGCTTGGTCTAGCAAGTAGCAACTAGCTGCCAGATGCATCACGCGAATGGCTGCTTCCTGCCCGCATTTCCAGTTGACGCCTTGATTGGCCGGGTTGTGCAGGCACCAGTTGTCGAGCCAGCGGTTTAGTTCTTCAATATAGGTATTATTGCCTGTTTTGAGATATCTCAATGCGAAATAAAAAAGCCAGTCAAGGCGTGACAGTTCCCAAACGGTTTTGATATCCCCGATATTGAGTTCAAAGTCACTCAATACACTCCAGTGTTCTGCGTTATTCTTGACTCTTTGATCAGAATCGACGGCTTTCAACCAGTCGGGAATTTGCCCGGTTTCAATGGTTAGCCAGCCAAAGGCCTTTAGTTGGGGCTGGTCAATATCGGCTGATCTTGATTCTGACTCGGGGAAAGTAAAAAAACCGGTTTCAGATTGGCTTGCCAGTGCCTGTATCGGCTGTTTTTTTTCAAAATAACTCAGCCCTAGTGCCGTTCGATAAAGCGCTACGGTTACAACATTTTTTATGCCTAATCTGCTGTAAGTTTTTAACCTGCTGAAGATTGACATCAGATTTAATCTTGTAGCCTTAACTGCTCTGCGACATCTAAAGTAACTTGCGCCACTTCAAATATTTCATCTATGGCAATTGGGGAGGCAGTGCCATTCTTAATGGCAGACAAGAATGCAGCCACACAGGCTTTTTGGCCCTTATCTTGTTGCCACAGGTTCATTTTCTTAAAACCTCTAAAGCCAAATCCTTTTAATTGCCTAAAGTTATCGAGTTGTAAAACTTTACCGTCACAGAATACCTCAATGCGCTCCTTTGGAAATGAAGTTGCGCCATTCGCTAAATAGTGGATGGTGCCAAAGGAACCATCTTCAAATCCAAGGATGATGGCGGCTTTATCTTCGCAGATCTCACCTGTGCCGGTTTGGCCTAATCTTCTGGATTGAACCGAAACTATTTTACTGCCGGCTAGAAAGCGCATTAAATCAATGAAGTGGCATGCTTCACCAATAATTCTACCGCCCCCCCGTTCAATATCCTGGGTCCAGTGGTCCCGGGGAATTTTTCCCGCATTTATGGTCATGATAAAAGACTTAGGCTGATGGATGCGGCTTAGCAGATCTTTCATCTTGATGACTTGAGGTGCAAATCTACGGTTAAAGCCAACCATTAAGTGAGTGCTATTGTTTTCAGCTTGATTTAAATAACTTTCTTTAACCATTTCTAGTTGTTGCTGGTTTATGGCTAAGGGTTTCTCAACAAAAACATGTTTACCTTTAGCCAATGCCTGGCTAACAAAGGAGGCATGGCTGTTATGCTGGGTAACAATGGCAAGGGTATTGATTTCACTGTTTTCAACCATGGCATCCGTATCTGTCGTTGCCTGGAGAAAACCATTGTCCTTGCCATGTATGACACTGTTTATCCCCCCTGAGGTTGATATGGTGTGCAGTTGGGCACCGGCAGACTTAAAAGCGGGAATTAAAATGCGTGACGCGTAATTTCCCGCGCCAATAAAACCAATAACGGCGTCTGCTTTCTTGAAATTGGCCTTAGGATTTAGTTCAACACTTGTTGGTTGAATAACCTCTTCGCTTGGCTGGTATTGAAGTAATATGCCAAGGGCCTGCTTATTCTCCGATAGTGTTTCATAAGCCTTTAGCGCCTCTTTAAACAGGAATCTGTGAGTGATCAGGGGTTTTACATCAAGTTTTCCCGATGACATCATGTCGAGAATGGCAACGAAGTTCCTTTGTTCTGTCCAACGGACAAAACCTAATGGATAGTCATTGCCCTGTTCTTCATAAGACTCGTCATAACGGCCCGGACCATAGGAGCAAGATACCTGGAAACTGAGTTCCTTTTCATAAAACTCATTGCGGTTGAGTTCCAGGCCGGTAACGCCAACTAAGATGATGCGCCCCCGCTTTCGTGACATATTGGCGGCCTGGGAGACGGGGTCACTTGATTGAGTGGAGGCGGTAATAAGTACGGCGTCAACCCCTTTTCCTCTACTAAAATTTAGCCCTTGTGTGACGGGATCTTCACCTAATCCAGGGTTGCATGTTTCTGCGCCAAATAACTGTGCCAGGGCGAGTTTATTATCATCAAAATCTACGGCTAAAACGCGGCAGCCATTTGCAATGAGTAGCTGTACCGTTAATAATCCTATCAGCCCGGCACCAATGACAACCACGGACTCACCCAGGGTGGGTTGAGCCAGGCGCATGCCCTGTAATCCTATGGAGGCCAATACGGTAAAAGCGGCACTTTCGTCATCAACATTATCTGGAATTTTTGCACACAGATTCTGAGCAACCCTGACCAGGTCGGCATGGGGACCGTTGGACACTACCCTGTCACCTTCCTTGAAATCAGAAACCCCTGTTCCGACATTGGTGACTTTGCCGACATGGCAATAACCCAAGGGCAAGGGCTGAGCCAACTTAGACTTTACCGCATCAAGTGTAGTGAGTAAGCCGTCGGTTTGTATTTTATCAAGCACCATTTTTACTTTTTCTGGCTGTTGGCGCGCCTTTTCAATCAGTGACGCCTTGCCAAAATCGACCAGCATCCGCTCTGTGCCGGAAGAAATAAGGCTGACATGAGAAGCAATCAGTAGGTGCCTTGATTTGCTAAGAGGTGAGGGGGCGCTTATTAAAGAAGTTTCACCACTTCCCATGTGTTGCAGGATTTGTTTCATTTAAAGTTGACAGGTAATAGGATTAATGAAGTGATTTATTGTAACATAGCATTATTGTATTCGTATTTGGACGGTTCATTTTATTAATATCAGCCTAAATAAGCTCACTTATTTATGTGCTTCTTTTAAAGCGAAGGCAGCTTCAGTAGTTTAATGAAGTTTTGTCTGGTAATAATATGATATTAGCAATTATAAGCTAGTAGTTAATTTAATCGTATTTATTTGATTTTTTAAACGATAAACTGTATTGGCAATGTAATTGTCAAAACCTTAAACATAGCTATTTTTCAAAATAATAGATTTTGCAGTATCACTAATGCCTTCAACCATTTTGGTTAGATATTTGTTACTTTCTTTGGTTCCTCTGATATTTGCTAGAGGGGCTATTTTTATTGCAAACATAATTTCTGCAAAGCAATTGGATGAACTTGAGTTTGCTAAACTATCAGCCATATATTTATGCTGTATCATGCTTGCGACTCCTGTTATTGCAACTTTTACTCAATTTGTCTCAATAATTGGCGGACACCTCAAGCAATTATATACTTATTCTTTATTGTCTTCGTTGGTCTCAGCATTTTTAACTGTTTGTTTTTATAGTGCATTTATATCAACTGGCTTTGAAGTGTATTCGATTGTTTTTGTATTTGCTTTGAGCTTTATAATTGTATTTTCCGGCACTGTAAACGCCATTTTAATTGGGGCAGGACAAGCAGAACAACTCAATATTTCGAGTTTGGTTGGTATTATTGTTTTTATACTTTGCTCATTTTATCTGTTTTCTCAAAAAGTGAATTGGTTTGCATTTTCTATAATATATATAGCGTTACCCGCCTCTAGTTTGGTCGTTACCCCCCTAATTATTAAGTTTAAATCTATTGATTCAATGTTAGTTAATTCAAAAGATGAACAAGATTGGAAGGTGCTGAGCCAACTTTTTTTTATTACTGTTTTAGGGGCTCCAATTCAACTGATTATGGTGGCACTTCTAAACCACCTTGATGCATCAGGACAACAAGTTTCAAAACTGAATATTGCTTACCAATGGCATATGTTAGTGATAATTATTCCTACGATGATTGCTACTCTTCTAATGAAGTTTATGTCGACAAAACAAATAGAGGCGACTTTATTTTATCAAAAATTATCTTATGTCACTGCCATCACAATGATCGGTGCTATTATGCTAGTTTCACCTTGGGCAGAAGGTCTTTATGGTAAAAATGGAGCTGGCATTGCTCAAGTAATTATTTTTTATTCCATCGCGGGGGGAGTCTCTGTAATCTATCATGTTGAATTAAATAAGTTGCTGTCTAAAAAGAGGTTTAAAGAAGCTATAAAAGTTGTGTTCATTAATTCTGCTACTTATGTGGGTACTTCGTATTTTATTTTAAATTTATCGGCTACCGCATCAAACTTGTCTATGACAATGTCATTTGGATATGTTGTATCATTTTTTTATTGCATGAAATTGACTAGAGAGTTGAAATGAGAGGGAGCTTATTTGTTCTGTTCGCACTTTTTAGTAATTTTTTTGGTAGTTACCTTGTTAGTGCATACACCAAATATATAGGTATTGAAGAGCAAACAGCATTTACTCCTACGGGTTATGAATTTGGAGCTATATTGGATTGTTCTGTAATATTTATCATCATATCTAGCGCATATTTTTTTATGGCTTCTCAGTTGAGAACCAAGCCTCAAAGAGCCCTCTCTTACCATTACAAAATAGATGGTTATTTTTACTTATTAACCGTACTCGTATTTATTTTTGGAATCGTTTCATTTTTAAGTGTTAATTGGAGCTTTTCAGTTGTGAATAGGGGGGCTGGGCAGTTTGAAAGGAATATTTTTGATTCTCTTGCTCGAATATTGATACTGTCATTTCCGCTAGCCATTTTTTATGTAAATGCGTATTGGCGAAATCTTTTAGCAAGGTTTATGATTCTATTTTTGATTGCAGGTGTGACTCTTTCTGATGTCTCTAATGGAGACAGAAGGATGTTATTTTCATATGTTGTCTTGCTTATTTTTCTTATATTTAGGCGTGGGCAGGCTAGGGGCATACTACTCTTTTTCGCATCCAGAAAGGGAATATATTTATTCTCCATATTATCCTTGTTAATTTTGTCTTATGCCATTCGCGCGGAAGGAAGCTCCAAAATGGAGTATCTTTCATATGGCTTGTTAAATGGGACTTTAGGAGGATTGGGAATTGGAAAGATTTTAGCTCAAGTTAAGTATTATGTTGTTGAGGAAACAGGATATTTAATGGGGGAAACTTTTGTTAACTATATTGTTGGTCTATTTGTTCCGAGTTTTTTGCTTTATTTGATAGGTAGTAATGAATTCTACTTGCGCTCATCTTATATGTTCGACGAATTATTTAACAATAATAAAAATATGGGGTATGACTTTATGATGGTGGCAGATTTTTATTGGAATTTCTCATATATAGGTTATTTGTTATATACCGTTTTTTCAGTATTCATCCTTAAATATATAATTCAGAACGAGCAAAATACGAATGACTTTAAATTTGGTCTAGCCGTTTTATTGGCGGCTTTTTTCATCGCCGGTCAGCGCTCAGATTTAGGTTTCTTTTTAAAGTCATTTTCTTATTGTGCCCTAACACTATGGCTGCTACACAAATTCGCTCCTAAGCGAGTGAAACTAATTAGTTGAAGATAGTTTATGCTGCTAATCAATTTATACCCAGTTGCTAAGGGAGGAGGGTTACAAAATGCTTTTTCATTTTTAACTGTGTTAGCAACGAGTGAGATGAAAGGTGAATTTCTTTGTTTAGTGAGAAAAAAATCAGAATTACAAGTCTTTTGTAAAAAAAGAGGCATACCATACAAAGCATACGATGACGGTTTGAGAGGAAGGCTTTTGTTTGAGTTTTTTCACGTATATAAATTATGCAAGACTCATAAACCTAAAGTTATTTTCACATTATTTGGCAATAGTCCGATCAGAACGGTGCAAGTCAAAAAGGTGTCCGGCTTTGCCCGCTCAAATATTATTGAACAAGACAGATTATTTTGGTCTTTTTTACCTCTAGCCAAGCGTATTAGTAAACAAGTGACTGACTATATTATATTACGTCTAATGCGCTTGAGTGATGTTGTCATAGTTGAAACAGAACGTTTAGAGAAACTTTGTAGATTAAATAACATATTTCCTCATTCAAGTGTCCGTGTAGTTAAAATGGCTGCAAGCGAGTTAGTGATTAAACATTTGAAAGAAGTGCCGCCGATTAAACTTGATGACCAGAATACTATCCGCATTCTTTACATTACGGGGAGTCATCCTAATAAGAACATACCGCTTTTGGCTCCTATTTTTAGTGAGCTTAATCGAATGAACGATAAGAAAAGATACATTTTATGCACAACACTCCCGGAAGGTTTGTATTTAAAAGAAGTAAGGAAAGCTTTTAATACATACGATGCAGAAGATAGCTTTGAAAACATAGGTTATGTATGCCAAGAAAATATACCAAGCGTCATAGCAAGTTCTCAAGCTATGATTAACGTTGCGCATTTAGAAAGCTTTTCCAATAATTGGGTCGAGGCTTGGGCGTCAAGAAGGCTTTTAATATGTAGAGATGCTAATTATGCAAAAGACTCTTGTTTTGATGCTGCTCTCTATATAAACCTTTTTGAACCTGTCGCTGCAGCTCAAAAAATTAATAATGTTTTTGGTGAGCAAAATCATTTTGATAACTTAGTTAATGAAGGAACACGGTTGTTGTCTCAAATGCCAACAGCTCAAGAAAAGTTCGAACAATATAGAGAGATTATTGATGAGTTTTTATAAAAAATACATAAGATATGATTTGATCTGTATTGTTGAATATTTTTCTTTTTTAATATTCTTATTACCAAGAATACGTTTTTTTAACTATTTAAAAGCTAAATATCTATCTATTTTCTTTGGTGCGAAAATTGGTCGTAGGCCTGTTTTTTATCCAGGGGTTTGGATTTTTACTGGAAAAAATCTTACCTTAGGAGATGATGTGGATTTGGCGAAAGGAGTTCTCTTAACTACGGCAGGAGGTTTGTCAATCGGTGATAGAGTACTTGTTGGCTATAATACACATATTTTGACGTCCAATCATAAGGTTCCACAGTTACCTAAAAATATCTTTTCGTCAGGACATGAAAATAGACCCGTTGTAATTGAAAATGACGCTTGGATAGGCTCAAGTTGTGTAATATTGCCAGGAGTGATTATTGGCTCTGGATCAATAGTGGCTGCTGGCAGTGTCGTTACTAAAAACATACCTGAAAATGTTTATGCAGCTGGGGTTCCTGCTCGAATTGTTAAAGAGCGCCAGTAAATTTGCTTTTATTCCTTAGCCCCACTGTATAATTGATTGATTTATTGTAGAATATCTTTTTCTGAGTTAAAGGAACTAACGGATAATTTTTTAAAGTAAAAACATTGTAAATTTAGAGGTCTCCATCGTGATAAGAATAGTTAAGCATATTTTAGCCTTCCTATTTGTAGTGAGTCATTATTCAAATGCAGGAATCATTGATACCGAAAACCATTCATTCATTGATGATGTAACTCAATTAGAGTGGATGGATTTCGGTATTAATAATGGTGAATCATATAACTATGTTACCAGCTCTTTGGCACTAGGAGAAAAGTATGAAGGCTGGCGCTTAGCACAACAGAAGGATGTTTTGAATCTGTGGAGTAATGCGTTTGCGAATGAAGATGTAGATAGCCTCAATTTGAATATATATGGTCAGGGGTTTCACCGTGCCGATGATATGATTGATGTAAATGGATATTCAAGTTTGGATAAAATATTTAAAGCTATGGGGTTTAATTCTCATGTCAGCGGAAATAATTATTCCTGGGGATGGTTTGAAGGTGATGACGGTCATTTAAAGGCATTTCATTTTTATGATAGTTTAACCATAGGTGGAATAGATAAAACCTATGTGACTGGAGAAAATAAAAATTGGGACTCATGGCGAAATATATCAAGTGTCTATTATAGTACCATGTTAGTTAAAAATTATAGCCCTGTTAAAACGAAAGCAGCTCTATTGGTTGCTGTATCGGAGCCAGCATCCTTATCACTCTTTGTTTTTGGATTTCTAGCAATCTTTCTGTATTACCGTAGATAGAACTATTTAATGTTATTTAGCGTTCGAGCACTGTAATTTACACCAATGAAGTGCGAAACGACAGATTTATAAAAACTAGATCACTGCTGCAAAAACTATTTCGAAAGATAAACAGCCTCTAAAAAGCCGCTGAGCTTTAGCGGCTAATCATGTGCTAATTGATGGTGTTAAAGCTGATGGCGCTGGGGTATTGTTTGCTGTGATATATCCTGTGCTCGGCCTTAACAAAGTCCGCTGCTGTTGCCTCAAAGATATTCTCCACATACTTCTGCGGATTTATATCGATAAAGGGAAACATGCTGCTTTGGATCTGGATTTGCAGCTTGTGGCCACGCTTAATGGTATGCAGCACGTCATAAAGCTCAAACTTTACCCGGCTAGGCTGGTTAGGCTTAAAGGGCTTGGGCTCGCTAAAGCTGTCACGGAAGCGGCCGCGGATCACGCCCCAGCGCACCAGTTCATGACGGTTGCCGGTTTCCTTATCCACCTTATCGTCATTGACGTCCTTGCCGGGAAAGACATCCACCAGTTTCACTACTATATCGGCGGCACTTTGCGAGGTGGAAAACCAAAGGTCCAGCTCCAGGCTGCCGGCCAGAGTGATATCTTCTTCCTGTGCCTGGCTTTCAAAGACCAGCACATCCGGGCGACGGGCGCTAAAACGCTGGTCCTCCACCATATAGGGCTTGTCCCAGCCACGGCTGATATTGGCGGAATGGGGCACAGGCTTGTTGGGGTCGCTGATATAGTCGCTAAAGCCAGCATCTTGCCTTGTTGAATTTAGTGACTCATCTGCGCCCAAGTATAATCGGGTTTCTTTGGTTTTGGCCGGTGGCCAGGTTTCAAACTTGCGCCAGCGATTGCTGCCGGTTTCAAACATGGTGGCGCTGGCCAGCTTGGCATCATCTCCTTCTTTCAGGTGTTGCTGAAAAAACGGCAGTAATATATTTTCCTGGAACCAGGTACTGGTATTAAAGCCAAAGTCGGCCTCGCCCAGCTTTTCTCCCTTGCCCTGGTTCCACTGGCCATGCGACCAGGGCCCCATCACCATTTTCACATGTTCTTTCTTGTTGGCGTTGGACATGGTTTGGTAAGTGGCCAGCGGGCCGTAGAGATCTTCCGTGTCATACCAGCCGCCAACGATCAGGGTGGCCGGCTTGGTGTTTTTTAGGTGCGGCAGGACATTGCGGGCCTGCCAGTACTCATCATAGTTGGGATGCAGGGTCAGCTCGTTCCAGAACGGACGTGTGCCATGAAAATGGTTTTTGTTGACGTTGGATAAAGGGCCGAGCTTTTTGAAAAACTGATAGCCATCCGGTGTTACCGATTTCATGCCTTCGGGCCAGGCGGCATGAAGGTCATCACGTCCCTTGTCAAAGGTATCGAAAAACAAAAATGCCATGGGGGTAACAAAGGCGCCGTTGCGATGGAAATCGTCAAAAAACCAGTCGGCAATGGGAGCCTGTGGAGAAATCGCCTTAAGGGCCGGATGGCTGTTAATGGCGGCAACCGAGGTGTAATAGCCCGGATACGAGGTGCCCCACATGCCGACCTTGCCATTATTCTTGCCAATATTTTTTACCAGCCAGTCTATGGTGTCATGGGTATCTGTGGCATCATCGGTTGCCTTGCCGCCTTTTTTATAGGCATCCTGAGGGCGCATATTGACGTATTTGCCCTCCGACATAAACTTGCCCCGGACATCCTGGAAAACGAAAATAAAGCCGTCTTTTTCAAAACTTTCATCCGGCCCCAGCCGGGTTTTGTATTTATTGCTGCCATAGGGAGCAACGCGGTATGGAGTGCGTTGCAGCAGGATGGGATATTGTTTCGTATCATCATTTGGCACATAGACAGAGGTGAACAGCTTGATGCCATCACGCATGGTGATTTTATGTTCAAACTTGGTGTAATTGGCGCGGATATATTCGGCGCGAGCATCCGGTTTCTCGTCGGATGCCTGAGCCAGAGACATTAGGCTGAAAAGGCAAATAAAAGCGAGAGAGCGGCTTAGCCATATTTTTCGCATGATTCATTCCTTTATAATTTAAATGTTTGGATATAGTCAAGAAATGGTCCTGCACTCCCCGCATTACCACCAATCACGTAAGTTATGCCATTTAAAGTGGTGACCGCATTGTGTCGGCTTGCCTTGTAATCAAGGTTCACTTTTTGCCATTGGGATGTAGCAAAGTCATAACAATAGGTGGACGTTAAATTGTTATAGTCGCCAAAGGTATACAGCTTGTCTTTGATAAGGGTAACGGAATGAGCACTGATTTTGTCCGGCATGGGGGGTAAAGATTGCCATTTATTTGTTTTTGGGTCAAAGCGTTCAAACACATCAAGTGAGGATGTTCGGTCATAGCCTCCAATGACATAGATGAGACCATCTCTGGCTACGGCCCGGGTTGTTTTAGCCGTTGGCATATTAGCAGCCCGCAGCCACTTATCAAGATTAGTATCGAAAACACCGACAAGCGCGCTGGCGGTTAATTTTTCTTTAGTTGGATATGCACCACCAAAAACAAATATGCGCCCTTCTAAAAACACCGCGCTGTTAATACGGGTGGGGCCAGGAAGGGGTTTTGCAAAAGCTACTTCATGTGTAAGTGTGTCGAATACTTCTACTCTGTGTTCATATCTGAATTTATTATCGACAAGGCTGACTCCTCCTATAATGTATATTGAATGAGCCCCGTCCCAAACGGTAGAAAAGTATCGCCTGGGTATTAATAGATCGGGTAAAACTTTCGTCTTGCCTGATATCGGGTCAATGATTTCTATATCCGAAAGAAAACCTGAGCCGTTGGCGCCGGCAAGTACATATATCTTCTTACCGTCATTTACTGCGGCATGACCAAACCTGGGCGTTAATAAAGATAATGTTTCAGGGGCAAATGATGGCTTAGAGCTACATCCGGAGATGAGTATTGTTAATAATATTGTTAAAGAAAATAATAGCTTATTTTTAGTTTTATACATGAGTTTAATCCATTAAATTGTAGCGCCTAGAGTGTATGCCATTTGTTGCTTGCTATGCAATTTATTGCCGGGCAATAAACAGCCTCTAGAGCTGCAAAAATATCCACCAAAGATCAATATGCCTTAGCCTAGAAAAAATTAACAGACCTATGTATGGGGAGTAAAGTCTTAATCCCAGTCCAGCAGGCGTTTTTGTCCTTCGATTTTCAGGATATCGGTAATATCCTGCGACATCTCGATCACCCCCTTATACTGGTTGTCCTTATCCCGAATGGCAAAATAACGGATATGGATTTTGCGCTCCTTAAAGTTAATCCAGAACTCTGCCGTGTCCTGGTTGCCGTTTTTAAATTCCTGCAGTATGCGCAGCACATGATCGACGGATTTTGGCGGATGGCAGAATTTCACTTCCCGGCCAATAACACCGGCAGAGCGTGGAAAGACCCGGTTTTCACCTCGGTTGTAAAAGACCACGCGGTCATTCTCGTCGACATAGGTCAGGTCCACCGGCATAAACTGCAGCATCAGATCCAGTTGCTCCGTGGTCATATAGCCTTCGTTAAGCTTGATACGGCCATCAATGGAAAAGGGCAAGCGGCGTTTTCGTCTGTCTTCGCCCGGATGGACATATTCCGCCGGCGGATAAGGGGTGGGCGGTTCGGGCAGCATCCAGCCGATTTCTTCGTCTCCGGTGCGCATCTCCTTCCAGTCGTCTTCCGCTAACAGCTCCAGGGAATTGGGAAACAGGCGGATCTCTTCGATATACATCAGCTCTTCCAGATTAAAGCCGATCTCCCTAACCTTGGCGTTCACCGGCTTATGATTTTTATCTTCCAGATCCTGCCGGACGGCCCGGAACATATCCCGAATTTGATCGTGAAAGGCCCACATGCCCTGGCTGGGCCCGGTCCAGCCATGCTTCTCCAGATAGGGAAAGAGCTGGTTTTCCTTGCGTGCAAAGCGTTTTTCTATTTCCGCCAACTGGTTAAACAGGTTAAAGAATTTTTCATAGTCCTGATGGATATCTGTATTCACTATCTCCTGCAGTAACTCCTGGATAAGCAGGTTTTCCTCAAAATAGACTTTGACCGGGTGACCTTCTGGAAGTGTGGCCGCATATTGGGGAATTGCTGTCATGCTTTGCCTTTGAAAATTCGCTAATAATGAAAGGTCGATATTGTGCAATAAGAGGGAGGCGGCAGCTTTGTGTTGGATCATGCTTTACTAAAAACGCGATAAATTTATTCGTTATATGTTTGTCGATTTAGCTATACCTTTATAGTTTTTACGGAGTTGATACTAATTTAGTAGCCTGGTGGCGGCTGGAAATTGGCAAGGAAGGGTTTGGTGGATAATATAGAGAAAACTTAGAGTGAGTAAGAGCCTGGAAATGTTAAACTTTGCGCCCGCCTGTGAACGTAACAAGTCCGTGATCTTGACCGAGCTGAGCCCTATTTTCAGCCAGTGCCGCTCGGTGTTTGAAATCGGCAGCTACTCGGGACAGCATGCCATCCATTTTTGCCAGGCCTTTCCCGGGCTAAGCTGGCAGCCCAGCGATATTGAGGAAAACCTGGCGGCGCTACAGGAAAATATTCGCTCGGCCAGGCTTGGCAATTGTAATGCGCCCATTGCCCTGGATGTTGCCCGGAAGTCTGATTGGCCACAGGAAAAGTTCGATATCATCTTTAGTGCCAATACCCTGCACATCATGTCCTGGCCACATGTCGAGGCGCTGTTCAACTCTCTTCCCCATGTTTCTGCTGCCGGCAGCTGGCTGTGTATATATGGGCCCTTTAAATATCAGGGCCGGTACACCAGTGCCAGCAACGCCGAGTTTCAACGCTGGCTCAAGGGCAGGGATATGAACAGCGGCATTCGCGATTTTGAACGGGTTCACCAGCTGGTATCGGCACAAGGTTTTGAATTGTATCGAGATATTGCCATGCCAGCCAATAATCAGTTACTTATTTGGCAAAAGGAATGATAATGTTTGCACATACTCCCAATCCGCCTTATTACGCGGTGATTTTTACCTCCATTTTATCCGATGATAATCAGGGCTACGCTGAAACCGCCGACTTGATGGTTAAACTTGCCAGGCAGCAGCCTGGCTTTTTAGGCATGGAATCGGCTCGGGAAGAAGTTGGAATCACAGTTTCCTATTGGCGAACACTTGATGCAATAAAAGCATGGAAGCAGCAGTCGGATCATGCGATAGCGCAGCAGAAGGGGCGTGAATCCTGGTATCAGGACTTTTCCGTGCGCATCAGCAAGGTTGAGCATGAGTATCGGCTGAATAAGTAAACCAATTGTTACACTAAGTTCGCTAGTTATTATCTATACTGGTTAAAGGTTATTAATTAATAAGGAAAATGATGAAAAAGTTATTAGTGATTGCGCTGACAATAATGGTCATTGGCTGTGCGGCTCAGGGAGATACACCTGCCCAGCAAAGGGCGGAAATCCAAAAAATGAGCCAGCAGGTGTTAAGCGATATTTATCGAGAAAGCCCGGGCGCCCAAAAAAAGGTCAATGCTGCGGCTGGCTATGGAGTCTTTACCAATGCCCAGATCAACTTGATTTTTATGGCGGCAGGTGGCGGTTATGGGGTTGTCCACAATAACCAAACAGGTGCAAAAACCTATATGAATATGGGGGAAGCAGGTCTTGGTCTGGGTCTGGGAGCAAAGGACTTTCGCGTGCTATTTGTCTTCCATACCCCAAAAGCCTTAGATGATTTCGTCGAAAAAGGCTGGGCCTTTGGTGCCGAAGCCGATGCCGCGGCCAAATCCGGTGACAAAGGCGGGCAAATGAGTGGCGGCATTACCATAGGTGATATCACTGTCTATCAACTCACGGAAAATGGCCTGGCTTTACAGGCAACGGTGAAAGGCACCAAGTACTGGAAAAATGATGACCTGAATTAGGTTCGCCTCACTTTCTTCAAGAACTGCTAACGTCCCATTTTTGGGATGGTATTAATTATAATACTGTCCCATTAATGGAATGTCTCTCTAGTTCATTTCTCGTGAATCTTAAAAAAATCTTATTGCTCAATGGCTTAACTTGTTGGCATATATCCTGCCCTATCTAGATAAGAATTTAAATTATCTGTCGTTGTGATTCTTATTATGGATATTGTTAGAAAACCGAAAAAGTCACCTCTGTTACGTTTTCGCTGGCCATTGGCGGCCTTGCTTGGTGCTGGTGCTCTCTATGTTTTGAGCCAGCAAGTGGTCAGCAGTGATTTCAGCACGGAACGCAGCAAGTTGTTGATTGCGGAAGTGGAACAGGGGGATTTTACCATCAAGGTGCGTGGTCCAGGTGTCTTGACCCCCAAGGATATTCGTTGGATAGCTTCTTCGGTTGAAGGCCGGGTGGAGCGAGTGCTGGTAAAACCGGGGGCCAATGTTAGGGCCGGTGACCTGTTAATCGAGTTGACCAACCCACAACTGGAGCGCCGCCTGGAGGAAACCCGCTGGGAATTGGAAGCCCAGGATGCCGAAACCAAGGCGTCACTGGTAGCGCTAGAATCTCAACTCTTAGATCAGAAAGCCAAGGTGTTTAATGCCAGGCTGGACTTCGAGACGGTGGAGATGCGTTTAAAAGCTGAAACCGAGCTGTTTACTAACGGTGCGCAGGCGGTATCCAAGCTGGACTATGAAAAAACCAAACTGCAAAGCCAGCAGGGAAGGCAAAGATGGCAAATCGAGCAACAACGTGCCCAGAAGATGCAGGAAAATGTCGCTGCCCAGAGAAATGCCTTAACGGCCCGTCTTAACAAGATGCGTAAGACGCTGCAAAGCATGGAAGAGCAGGTGGAAAATCTCAAGGTCAGGGCCAGCATCGACAGTGTCGTTCAGGATGTTGCCATAGAAGCGGGCCAGCAGGTGATTATGGGTAGCAATATCGCCAAGCTGGCACGCCAGGATGAACTGATTGCCGAGCTGCAGATCCCCGAGCTTGCCATTCGCGATGTTGCTCTCGGCCAGCAGGTCACCATAGATACCCGCAACAATCAAATTATCGGACAGGTACTGCGTATCGCGCCTGCGGTCAATAACGGCTCGGTGCAGGTGGATGTGGCACTGAATGAGCCCTTGCCTGCTGATGCCAGGCCGGACTTGAGTGTCGACGGGGAAATTCTGGTGGCCAAGCTGGACAATACCTTGTTTGTGCGCCGTCCGTCTTTTGCCCAAAGTAACCGAACCGCCAAGATATTTAAGCTGGCTCATGATGAAGACAGTGCGCAGCGTATCAGTGTCGAGTTTGGTCGTGGTTCGGTACAAAAAATCCAGGTAAGCAAAGGCTTGCAGGCCGGAGACAAGATAATCATTTCACAAAACGATGAAATTCAGCGTTTTGAACAAATTTCGCTTAAATAATAAGCCCTAAATGGAAGGAAAATAGCATGAGTCAATCAGCTTTAATTCAACTTAACAATGTCCAGAAAGTGTTCTACACAGATGAAGTTGAAACACACGCATTATCCGATATTCAATTATCGATCGACGCCGGAGAGTATGTCTCTATCTCCGGGCCGTCGGGATGTGGCAAGTCCACCCTGCTATCGGTATTGGGCCTGTTAGATACAGCGACTCAGGGAAAATATATTTTAAATAACCATGATGTTATTGGGCTGAGTACCGCCGAACGGGCACATATTCGCAATAAGGAAGTGGGGTTTATTTTTCAGTCGTTCAATCTGATCAGTGATCTCAGTGTTGAAGAAAATGTTGCCCTGCCTTTGACCTATAGAGACGATTTTTCCGCGAAGGAAATCAAAGATGCAGTGAAAAATGCCCTGGAGAAAGTGGATATGGTACACAGGGCGGCGCATTTCCCGTCTCAGCTTTCCGGTGGTCAGCAGCAAAGGGTGGCGGTCGCCAGGGCCATTGCCGGTAACCCTTCGATAATTTTGGCGGATGAACCTACGGGTAACCTGGACAGTAAAAATGCCGAGGCGGTGATGGCACTGTTGGATACCCTGCACCAGGAAGGGGCGACCATTTGCATGGTGACCCATGATCCTCGTTCGGCGCAAAGGGCCGAGCGTCAGGTGGAAATCCTTGATGGCAAGGTGATTGCGGACAATATCATCAAACGTGGCGTACACGCGGCATAGGGGGCAGCATGATGAAATGGTTATTTGATATCAAGTATGCCTATCGCATGCTGTTAAAAAATCCCGGTTTTACTTCCTTAACCGTTTCCGTCATGGCGGCAGGGCTTGGGTTATGTGTTTTTATGCTCGCCTTTATCTCTTCTGTGATGACCAGGCCATTGCCATTCGAGCAGGGAGAGCAGATGTATATCATTGAAGCAGAGTTTGATGGTATTCGTTATAACGGCGGCTCATTGCTGATACATGACTACGAGGCTATCAGGGAGCAAAGCCAAAACTTCAACGAGATAGGTGCTTATCATGCCGCAACGGCCAACCTGAGTAATGGTGACCGGGCACAGCGCTTTTTTGGTGCCGTAACCGAAACTAATATGTTTGCTTTTACCGGTACTCACCCGATTTTGGGCCGTGCTTTTACTGAACAGGATGCGCTTGACGGCGCCCCGGCCGTTACCGTGATTGGTCATGATGTTTGGCAGGATTATTTTAATCAGGATCAGTCTGTGGTGGGGAAAACGGTAAAAATCAACGGTGTTGAAACTGAAATTATTGGTGTTATGCCGGCGGGATACAAATTTCCTATAGCAGCTCAGTTATGGATGCCACTCAGCGTAGATGCCAGCAGGCTAAAACGTAGCGAGTCGCCTAATGTTGCTGTTTTTGTCAAGAAAAAGCCGGAAGTCAGTTTGGAAACTGCCAGCCAGGAACTGAAAGAAATTATGAAGGGAATTGCCCAGCAGTATCCTGAAACCAACAGTAAAACCAGTGCTTATATCACCACCTTTCAAAAAGGCTTGATGGGAAATGGTGCCGATATGATTATCGGTTTGATGCTGACAGCCGTTACCTTTGTTTTGGCCCTGGCCTGTATCAATGTCGGCAATTTATTATTGGCCCGTGCCAATGAAAGGGCCAAGGAGACGGCAATTCGCGTCGCCTTGGGGGCACCCCGCACCAGGCTTATTATGCAAATGATGTGGGAAAGCGTCTTTATCTGTACTTTGGGTGGCTTATTTGGCCTGTTTTTGGCGGCTTGGGGACTTGAGTTGATGGATAGCACCTTACCTCAAATGCTACCGATAGCAGTCCCCTTTTGGTGGATGATGTCACTTGATACCGAGCTTGTTCTCCAGTCTGTCGCCATTATCTTAATTACCGCCTTTATTACAGGCATAGTGCCGGCATGGAAAATGTCGCGTAGTGATTTCAATGCCGTACTGCGAGACGGTACCCGAGGTGCGATGGGCAAGCGAGCAGGCCGCATCAACCGTATTCTAGTGATACTGGAAGTGGCCTTGTCCTGTATCTTACTTAGCTTGTCCGGCGTGCTCTTTGTGGTGCTGCAAGAGGCCAACAATACCTACTATGGCGCTGATATTAATCAAAAGTTGACTGCTAGAGTTGGCTTGCCTGAAATCAACTATGCCAATGAGAGCGATCGCATGCAGTATTTTCAGCGTCTGCTTGACAAGTTATCTGCCATTCCAGGTGTAAACAACGCTGGTGTGGTTTCCAGTCTACCCGGTAATAATTCGTCTTATCAGGCTTTCCAGCCGGAAGGGTTTGAAATAAACGATAATCAATATCCCCATACTGGACAAGTGGTGAGTGTACCGGGGAGCATGCAGGCTTTAGATATTAAACTGCTTGAAGGCCGCTACTTTGACAGCCGGGATCAGGAGGCCTCTCTGCCTGTGGCAGTCATTACCCAGTCAATGGCGGAAAAATACTGGCCGAATGAGTCGGCACTGGGTAAGCGCTTTAAGTTCATGGAACAGGAAAATGCCCCCTGGTTAACGGTTGTTGGCATTGTTAACCATGTCATTCATGGACAGCCATATGATATTATGAAACACCGCCCAACGGCCTATTTGTCATATACTCAGAATAAAAACCGCTTTATGTCGTTATTTATTGATGTGCAAGGTGATGCCAACCAATATACCGAGGCGCTGGTTAGTGCGGTTGCTAGCATAGATCCTGAGGTGCCAGCTTATGATATATCCACCCTTGAGGAAGATATAAGTCGCAATATCGGTGGCATGACTTTTATCCGTGACTTATTTGCCGTCTTTGCCCTGTGTGCTCTATTACTTGCCTCAAGTGGAATTTATGGTGTGATCTCTAACAGTACCAGTCGTCGCACCCAGGAGATTGGCATACGCAGGGCGATAGGGGCAACGGACGAGAAAGTCATGTCCATGTTGATGAAGCAGGGCTGGTTCCAACTGGTGGTGGGATTGATCTTCGGGTTGCCAATCGGCTTTCTGGCCAGCCAGGGCATAGTGCAATTGGTGGGGCCTGAGTCTAATCACTACTATCTTGTTTTTGCCGCTATTCCTGCCATCATTTGTCTGGTGGTGAGTTTAGCAACCTATTTGCCCGCAAAAAGAGCCATTAAACTGGAGCCCAGTTCGGCACTTAGGTATGAATAACTGATATATTCACAAACTATAACTAGTGTCGCACCTTGTGAAAACAAGGTGCGACCTTGCCCGTATAGGAACAGCCATGAGCAATAAGAAAAAGCCGCATATATTAGTTGCCGATGATGACCATGATATTCTGTCGGCGCTTAAGATGCTGCTTATGAGTGAAGGCTATCAGATAACGCTGGCCTCGCACCCGGAGCAAGTGCTCAAGCTTTATCAAGGGCAGAGCTTCGATGGTGTCCTTCTTGATCTGAACTTTAATCTTGATACCACCTCGGGTGAAGAGGGATTGGAGTTGATAAGTAAACTCATTCAACTGGATGACAGTATTCCTATTGTCGTGATGACCGGCTGGGCCACCATAGAGCTGGCGGTAACCGCCATGCAAAAAGGTGCGGCGGATTTTGTTCAAAAGCCCTGGGAGAACGAGCGTTTATTGTCGATTCTGGATACTCAGCTTAAGTTGGCTCGAGAGCGGCGACAATCCGCACGATTGAATCGTGAAAACCAAATTCTAAAGGCAGAGCAAGGCTACTTAAATAACTTGATTGTCGAATCGGCCAGTATGCGGCAGGTGATGCAAATGGTGGAACAGGTGGCGGCCAGTGACATCAATGTTTTGATCACGGGGGAAAATGGTACCGGAAAAAGCCTGCTGGCAGAGAAAATCCACGCCATGTCACCAAGAAGTGCCAACTCGCTGATCAAGGTCAATATGGGTGCCATTGCCGAAAACCTGTTTGAAAGTGAAATGTTCGGGCATGTTAAGGGCGCCTTTACCGACGCCAGGGATACCCGGATTGGACGGTTTGAGCTTGCCGATGGCGGTAGCCTGTTTCTGGATGAAATCGGCAATATTCCGCTTTCGCAGCAAAGCAAGTTGCTTAGGGTATTGGAATCCCGGGAGTTTGAAAAAGTGGGGGCCAGTAAGACCCAAACTGTTGATGTGCGCATGATAGCGGCAACCAACGCCGATATTGAGCAACTGATCCAAAATGGCGAGTTTCGCCAGGATCTGCTCTACCGGCTTAATAGTTTTGAAATTTGCCTACCGCCGTTGAGAAGCCGTATTGAAGACATAGTTCCTATGGCTAATCACTTTCTTAGTCGCATAGGCAGCAAATACCAAAAGCCTGAGCTAACCCTGGAAAGGTCGGCGGCTATTGCCCTCAAGGAATATACATGGCCGGGTAATGTCCGGGAACTGCACCATATGATGGAGCGAGCGGTTGTTTTGGCAAAGGGCAGCACTATCGGGGTTGAACAGCTGGCGATTGTGTCTGAGGCAGGAGCTGGTGTTACATCGACTAGTGATAATGATACTGTCGTAGAAGGAGAGTTTGATCAGACGTTGGAAAGCCTGGAGAAAGGCATCATTCAGCGCCGTATTCAGCATTGTCGGGGCAATATGCTTAACGCCGCCAAGTCACTGGGGTTAAGCAGAAGCGCATTTTATCGCCGGATTGATAAGCACCAATTGTAAATAATTGATAGACCTGCAATTATATCACTGACAACTTTACTAAGAAGTATTGCACTTGGCCAAAGTAAAACCCGTTAAGTTTGAAAGACAATTACTAAGGTACCTATTGATCGCCACTCTGGTGCCAGCCGTGATGTTGCTGGTTACCTTGTGGTATTATCAGGCCTCTATCAATCTGATGGTGCTAGTCTTTCTCTTACTGTTTTGTCTGATCGGCTTTTGTGCGACGACGCTTTATCAAAGAATCAATTACCAGTTTTACACCTTATCTAACTTGCTCGAAGGCATGAGTCATGGTGACTATTCACTGAGGGGACGGCGTATTTCGGAACATGATGCTCTGGGACAATTGGTCGGCCAGATAAACGCTTTGGCCGATACGCTCACCGAGCAAAGGTTCGCGGCAATGGAAAGCCAGCTTTTGGTGGAGAAAGTGATCCAGCACATTGATGTTGCCATCCTGGCGGTGGATGACAAACAGCACATCGCCTTGATAAATCCCGCGGCAGAGAGCTTGCTTAATGTTAGCCAAAGCCAGGCCTTGCAAAAACCGATAAACGTGATAGGTGCACAAAGCTTACTGGAGACCAAGTCACATCAGGTAACGGAGCTAGGGTTCGCTGCAGGCAGGGGCCAGTTTCAGGTGATACGTGATCAATATCGGGAGCATGGCCACCAACACGAACTGTTCTTTATCACCAATGTGCAGATGCTGTTAAGGGAACACGAAAGGCAGGCATGGCAAAACTTGATCCGAGTACTGAGCCATGAAATCAACAACTCCCTGGCGCCCATTGCCTCATTTGCCACCACCTTGCAGGGCTTGGCTCGTAAAGAAGAACTTGCACCGGATTTTGCTGAAAACCTGCACCATGGTCTGGGTGTAGTCAGTGAACGGGCAAAAAGACTGAAGGAATTTATCGATAGCTACCGACGGCTAAGCCATTTGCCCGAGCCCAAAAAAGAAAAAGTTGACTTGAAGGAACTTGTGGCTCAGCTGGTGCCACTCCTTAGCCAAAGAGAAATCTGCCAGGAAATCACATTGGATCAGTCGATATTGCTTGATCCTGTGCAAATGGAACAGGTATTAATTAACCTGTTTAAAAATGCCGATGAAGCCATGGCAAATAAGGCCGGAGCCATTGTCTTCCGGGCATATCAGGAATCAGATACTGTCGTTATTGAGGTGGTTGATAGTGGCACAGGCATACAAAAAAGCGACAATTTGTTTACTCCCTTTTATACCACCAAAAAACACGGCTCTGGTATTGGCCTGGTATTATCAAGGCAAATCATTGAAGCGCACCAGGGTTATCTTGATATAGAAAACAGAATAGATGCTCAAGGCGTAGTGGTGAAAATAGTCTTGCCCCATTAAGCTGAAAAACATTAGAAATCAATCGTTTTTAGTTGTTTTCTCGCTGGAAAATCGTTCTTTCTATACGCAATATATGTTACCTTGCTGTTTTTTATTGCACTCAAGGAAGAACCATAATGAAATTACTTCATACTCTATTTATATTTTTCTTACTGCTGGTCACGCCATTTTCATATGCTGACTGGATACCTTTTGAACTCGAAAATAACCTGATTGTCATTGATATTCAGGTAAATGATCAGAAGGGCAAGGCGGTGTTAGATACAGGAGCCGAGATGAATATGATCAGCTCCTATACCGTCGATAAACATGGCAAGAATTTTACCAAAGCGGGACAAGTTAACCTTATTGGTGTCAATGGCAGGGAAAAGGCAGATGTTTATAATCGAATTCCTATCAGATTATTAGGCCAGGAACTTAGCTTAAATGGTGCCGTCGAAGGAGCGCTAGGGGGACACCAGATATTGTTCGGCAGGCCTTTTTTCAAAAACATTATTGTGCAAATTGATTTCCCTAATTCTCGACTCATGCTGTTGAATAGGAAAGCCGTTGATATGAGAAAGCATGCAAATGTACCTATGAAGAAGCAAAGAGGCTCAAAACTTCCAGCAGTACAGGTGACAGTTAATGAGAAAAATGTCTGGTTAACCTTTGATACGGGTAATAGTGGTGGCATTTATATTAAGCGTTCCTATGCCCTGGAGAATGAATGGGTTAATGAAAATACCAAGCTTGTTGATAGTACTGTCTCTGGCCTGGTTCGACAGGCAAGAGTGGAAAATTTTCAATTGCCAGATTTCAAGATAGGTCCGTATGAACTGGAACAGGTTGAAGTGGCTATGCCTGCTAAGGGGGAAAATGTTAAAATTGGCCGGCATGCGAATGAAGTAGAGCTTGGCAGTCATATTCAGAAAGGAGTCCAAACCAAAGGGATTTTGGGCTATGATGTTTTAAAGCATTTTATTGTGACGCTGGATTTAGCGGCATATAAACTTCATATATTTGCACCGTAAATCCACTGGAATAGTTGGCTAAGAGAAGGCTCAATGAAATTCAGCAATCTTGCCTGTTGTGGCTTATCGGTATTATCAATGTGGCTTTTGCTGACGCTGACTAGCTATGCTGAGCAGAAAATGCCTCCGTTAGAGCATGAAAAGTGGCTAAAAGACAAATTTAGCCGGCAGCATGAAGATTTGCTTCCTATAGTCGCCGTGGCAGATATGTTTTCGGCTTGTAACTATGAGCGAAAGACAGATCCGGTCAACTATCAGGTCAAAGATTTGGTCACCAAAATGGATCGTCAGTTGCTGGCCGAGAAATTAGCACTCTGCCTGGGGGAAGACTCGCTACAATCGGATATTGCCTTGAATTTTGGCCTGATCGGCTGTTTCCGGGAGCAACTGAGTGAACTGCCCAAGGAAGAGCGCCAGCAAAAATTAGCCTTGGTGAAGCGGGCCATTGCCTCTTTATCGCGTGAGGAAAGGCATAAAAGCCTGACCAAATGTGTTAGCGATCAGGCGATTAAGTATCTGAACTGATTTGTCCTGGCTTTTTTAGAGCGGCTGTTTTCTTTGCCTCGGCAAAGGAGCTGGGTAAGATTTCCACGCCCACCATTCTGCCGACCTTGATCACAACGGGTATGGTAATGGGGGCAAAGGGCAATACGGCAAAGACGCCCAGGCCCAAGCCTTTGAGGATATCGAGAAATTGCTGATTGGCAATGCGCATTTCTTCCCTGTTGGCCTGCCTAAGGGTATATCGTTTATAGATAATGAGCATTTCTCTGGTTTCTGTTTTCTCCTGGGCGAGCGCGATTTTCAGCCTTAGCATCTGGCGCTTAATGCGCATGGCGGAACGCTTGCGGCTGATGTAAACCACCCTTCTGGGGGCTCTGACAAAATGAATCCAAACTTTCATGGGGCGATTTTCCCATATCCACCAAGAGAAGTAATCCGTTTCCTCACGGCTGTTTGACTAAAGTTGTAAATAAAGATGTTTTGACCATAAGGTTAATACCAAGTGAATTAATTAATTGATCACTTAGCGAGAGTTAAAAGGCTTAGAAGCAAGGCATTGATTGCAGAGAATGGTTATTCCCTTGTCAAAATCAATAACGCAGCATATAAGCCTTTTAAACTCGCCCTTTGGGAGCTCATTAGCAAGCTGATAACTTCACAAAATGAATGAAATATAGAATAACTATGTTTAAATAATTTTGTTTGTTCTAAGCTCGCTAATGCAGCTCTAAGTTGGTCAATTTATTATTTCAATTGGTATAAGTGTGTCCCAGTTAGCCAAAATAACAAGTTTATTCTTCCGTTTGGGAAGTAGGCGTTATTGAAGCTCTTATCTGTAGGTCAGATGTTAGCGAATAGAATTGAATTCACAGTTTGTAACAAATACAGTAGTCATTACACAGTGTTGTTTTTTTAAAATGACACATTTTGGCTTATAGTATCCTCAGGTTACTTGTAAAATACTAAAAGGTGCACTATGGGACACGAAACACCTAAAATATTGGTTGTCGATGACGATATGCGTTTACGGGCGCTATTGGAGCGGTATTTAGTGGAGCAGGGATTTGTTGTTCGCAGTGCGGCAAACTCTGAGCAAATGGATCGTTTGCTTGAGCGCGAAAATTTTCACCTCTTGGTGTTGGACTTAATGCTACCGGGCGAAGACGGTTTATCCATATGCCGACGTTTACGCCAAAGCTCCAATGATATTCCCATTGTTATGTTAACGGCCAAGGGAGATGAGGTTGACCGCATCATCGGCCTGGAGATTGGTGCCGATGATTATATGCCCAAACCATTTAACCCAAGAGAATTGCTGGCGCGGGTAAAAGCGGTATTGCGCCGACGTGTCCAGGAAGCCCCTGGCGCCCCGTCGCAGGAAGAAAACATCATTACCTTTGGCGACTACCAGCTAAATCTGGCTACCCGGGAAATGATGAAAGGCGACGTTAATATGCCACTGACCAGTGGTGAGTTTGCCGTATTAAAAGCCTTGATCACTCACCCGCGTGAGCCCTTATCGCGTGACAAGCTGATGAACCTTGCCAGGGGGCGTGATTATTCGGCGCTAGAGCGCAGCATCGATGTTCAGGTTTCACGATTACGCCGCATGCTGGAAGAAGACCCGGCCAAGCCGCGCTATATACAAACCGTTTGGGGGCTGGGCTATGTCTTTGTTCCTGAAGGTAAAGCGGTTGCTTAATGCCCTAACCGGGCCAAGCATTTGGCCTGTAAATCCTAACCACTAAGCAAGGTGAATCGGCACCTTGCTTGAACTACCAGAATCTCTATGAAAATATTGCCGCGCAGCGCTTTCGGGCAAACCGTACTACTTATTGGCGTCTTGTTACTCATCAATCAGGTCGTTTCTTATGTCTCGATCGCCATGTATATTATTCAGCCCAACTTTCAACAGATTAACCAGTTGCTGGCCAAGCAGGTGCGGGTGGTTTTTATTGATGTCAAAGATGCCGTGCTCAGTCCTGCCATGGCGGAGGCTTTTCATCGAGAAACCGGCATAGGTGTATACCGAGAGCAGGATGCCATGAAGCTCGGCCTGCAAGAAGCGGTTTATTATCCCTTTAGATCGGAAGAAATGTCGACGCTTTTAGATGGTCCGGCAGAGGTGCGTATTTCCCAGGGAGACGAGTTTCTTTTCTGGATACGGCCACCACAGGCACCAAGCCTCTGGGTCAAGATTCCCCTTTCCGGCCTGGATGAAGCGAATTTCTCGCCGCTGATCCTGGTACTTGCCATACTCGGCATACTCAGCGTGGCCGGAGGCTGGATATTTGTCCGGCAGCTTAACCGGCCGTTAAAAGCGCTGGAGGTGGCCGCCGAAGACGTTGGGCGGGGAGATTTTCCAGAGCCGCTAAAAGAGCAGGGCACGACGGAAATAGTGGCGGTGACCCAGGCCTTTAACCATATGTCAAAAGGCATCAAACAGCTGGAGGATGATAGAAACCTGTTAATGGCGGGGATCTCCCACGATCTGCGTACGCCACTGACCCGGATCCGGCTGGCCACCGAAATGATGTCACTCCAGGATGAGTTTTTAAAGGAAGGTATTGAAGGGGATATCGATGATATGAACAGTATTATCGATCAGTTTATCGACTATATTCGCCATGATGCCAAGGATAAGGCGGAATTGGGTGACTTGAATCACTTGATCAAGGAAGTGTTGCAGGTTGAAACTCCGGCAGATAGAAATATCAGCTTTACGCCGGAAGAATGTCCGCAAATCCCATTGAGATACGTTGCCATCAAGCGAGTTGTCGCTAACTTGATCCAAAATGCCTTGCGCTATAGTGATGGTGATATTTTAGTGCTAATCGAATTGGCTAAAAACAGAAGGTATGTGGCCTTTACCGTGTGTGACAATGGCCCGGGCATTCCGGATGAGGATATAGAGCGTTTGTTCCAACCCTTTACTCAGGGGGACAAGGCGAGAGGCGGTGAAGGCAGTGGCCTGGGGTTAGCCATCATTAAACGTATTGTCGACTCGCATGGCGGTTATGTCGAGCTTTCTAATCGTAAAGAAGGTGGCCTGAGAGCCAAGGTGTCATTACCCGTTAGCCATAATAAAAAATAGCTAACGCTTTACCTATAATAAAAAAGCCGCTGAAAAGCGGCTTGTTTGCAAGTATTTACGACAATTGCTTATAACTGAGGACCGGCTGCAACCAGTGACTTGCCATTTTCCGTATCGGTGAATTTTTCGAAGTTGTTGACAAAACGCTTGGCCAGATCAACAGCCTTGTTATGCCACTCAGATTGATCTTCATAGGTATGGCGAGGATCAAGAATATCACCTTCTACCCCTTCAACGGCATTTGGAATTTCCAGGTTAAACAGGGGTAATACCGTGGTATCTGCATCGTCGATTGAACCGTCTAAAATAGCATCGATAATGGCACGAGTTGCCTTGATTGAAATACGCTTGCCAGTGCCGTTCCAGCCGGTATTAACCAGATACGCTTCAGCACCCACGGCGTCCATACGCTTATGCAATACTTCTGCGTACTGAGTTGGGTGCAGGCTTAGGAAAGCGGCACCAAAACAGCTTGAGAAGGTTGGCGTTGGCTCGGTAATACCACGCTCGGTACCTGCCAGCTTGGCGGTAAACCCAGACAGGAAGTAGTACTCGGTTTGCTCAGGCGTCAACTTGGATACTGGCGGTAATACACCAAAGGCATCGGCAGTTAAGAAGATAACCTTCTTGGCATGGCCGGCACGTGAAACCGGCTTAACTATGTTGTCGATATGATGAATTGGGTAAGAAACACGGGTGTTTTCTGTTTTAGAATTATCGTCAAAATCTACTTTACCATCGGCGTCAACGGTAACATTTTCCAATAGTGCATCGCGACGGATGGCGTTGTAGATATCCGGCTCACTTTCTTTACACAGGTTAATGGTTTTTGCGTAACAACCGCCTTCAAAGTTGAAGACACCGTGATCGTCCCAGCCGTGCTCATCGTCACCAATCAGTTCACGTTTAGGATCGGTAGACAGGGTAGTTTTACCTGTGCCAGACAGACCAAAGAATACGGCAACATCGCCGTCCTTACCCACGTTGGCACTACAGTGCATGGAAGCTATGCCCTTTAATGGTAAAAGGTAGTTCATCATGGAGAACATGCCTTTTTTCATTTCGCCGCCGTACCAGGTGCCACCGATTAGTTGAATTTTTTCTGTCAGGTTAAAGGCAACAAAGTTCTCAGAGTTAAGGCCCTGTTCCTGCCACTGAGGGTTAGTGGTTTTAGCACCATTCATAACAACAAAATCAGGCTGGTAGTTTTTCAGCTCTTCTTCTGTCGGGCGGATGAACATGTTCTTAACAAAGTGGGCTTGCCATGCCACTTCGGTAATAAAGCGGACACAAAGACGGGTATCTGGATCGGCACCACAGAAAGTATCAACCACAAATAGACGCTTGCCAGAAAGTTGAGTGGTTACCAGGCCTTTTAGATGAGCCCAGGTTTCCGGAGTCATGGGCTTATTGTCATTTTTACCCTGATCAGACCACCAGACGGTATCTCGGGTGGTGTCATCGCGAACGATATATTTATCTTTAGGTGAACGGCCGGTAAAGATGCCCGTATCAACACTGACCGCGCCGAGCTCAGTTTCTACCCCTTTGTCAAAGCCTTCGAGACCTGCTTTTGTTTCTTCGGCAAAAAGCAATTCATATGATGGATTGTAAACAATTTCTGCAACGTTATTAATGCCGTAAGGAGACAAGTCAATAGTGTTTTCCAAAGCGGTCATAGCAAATTCACTCCTAATAGGTATGACAAGGTTTGAGTATAAGGGTCTGGGGTAAAATTTCAGGCCGCCATTCTAGGCGAATAATGGTCAAAACTAAAGCAAAAAAATCGCATAAGATGAAAGTTTTCATTATGAGTTACATTCATCGAATGAATAATAGAATGGAAAGTATAGTTTAGATTTTGAAATAGGTCATAAGACTGTAATACAAGTGTGCTAGCGGGGAAAGTTAACTTGCTGATTTGGTTGAATCTTAGCAAGTGTCAGAATAGATTGCAGCAATATTAACAGAGGAGCCTCTGTTTAACAGGCAATAAAAAAGAGCGCCTAAGCGCTCTTTTTAAATCACTAAGCTGATTTGATTATTATGCCTTACGGCGACGTAACCAAAGTAGTGGAGCAGCCAGTAACAACCAGCCGAATGAACCACCAGAGCTCTTCTTGTTAACAATTTCGATTGCAACGATTGCTGTATCTGTATTGCCATTACCATCGTCTACCGTCAGGTGGAAAGAAACGATACCGTTTTGGCTTGATACGCTTGGTGCTTCGAAGGTGAATGAAGCTGAGTTGGCGCTGAAGTCAACCGGTGTACCACCAATTTGTGTCCAAGTATAAGTCAGGTCATCACCATTTGGATCTGTAGATCCAGAACCGTCAACTGTTACCGAAGACTTCTCTTGTGCAGATGATGGCGCACTGATCATGGCGGTAGGAGCACCTTCAACTTGAATTGCAACACTAGTGTCGTTTACAACTTCAACCGTGTTCGCCGCATCAACACTATGTGTTAACTCAACATTTACCGGACCACCAGTAAAGTCGTCAACAATCATAGTTGAGAAGCTGAATGTTGTTGGATCAGTTGGTACAGGCTCAAGGGTATAACACATGACTAAGCCAGACTCGATAGTTTCGACAGAGCTAATAGCACCGTCTGCACCACCCCAAACAGAAGTTGCATAGATGTCGGTACGTCCTGTTGTTCCTGTTGCGTCTTCATAGCCAACTGTAGCACCTAAACTTGAACCCCAGTCATGTGTTACGTTATCGTAAGCAAACATGAAGTTACCAGTAGCATTGCTAAATACTACCTGGAAGTCCATGATATCGGCAACATCACCAGGGGCTAAACCAGCACCGGCATTACCATTAACACCAATATAGTGCATCATGTCGTCAAATTCGATGATGGTCCAAGCTGAACCGGCAGTCGCTACAGAAACACCAGAAGTATCAGACTGAACGATTTCCATATCACGCCACATAGGAGCAACTAGGTTATTTGGCGCATCGCTGTCTGGAAGCAATTGGTTTTGCCATGGCTTGTCACCGTGAACACCTGTGAAGTAGATGTAGCCGTCATCTGTGACATTGACTGATGTATAGCCTTTGCCCATAAAGTTGGCGTTTACACTATAGGAAGCCGTTTGTTCGTCTCCGTTCATATCACCAGGAGTAATACCAAATCCGGCAAGATCAATGTAACCACCACCTTGGCCAAAGTTAGGAAGCGCACAGCTTTCATCTTCTAGGTTAGTTACCATAGAGTAGCTAGGAGTAGCTCCGAATAAGGACTCTTGCGCAACCATCCAGGTAATAGTATCACCATCAATAGTAGCATCGCCTGTCACAGAGTCTGTATCAAGCTCCATACCCGCCGGTATTTTTGCTTTTACTGTGTACATGCGGTCTTCTGGTGTTAGGTTAGCTAATACCTTAACTTCATAGTTAACCATGTCTGTACGCTGCATATATGCTGAGGCATCAGAAGAAATAGAAACATCGTCTTCACCACGCATAAGGTCTACAGAAATCAAACCAAGGTTTCCTGCATCTTCTGCGCTTGTACCCAGGTCAATGGCACCATAGTACATTTCACCCGCCATGCTACCTTCAAGTGACCAGTTGAAACGCAGGTCAAACTCAGTCAATGCAGGAATGGCACTGTCGGCTTCAACACTTAGGTTATCATTAAGTTCACCGTCTACAACAGCCGTTGCCAAAGTATAGGCGTCTTCTGCACCTTCTTCAGATGCTTCCCAGTTTTGGATGATAATCCAGTAGTCACCTGCATCAGGCTCCATCAGGTCTACTTTTTCTAGAGCCGTCCCTGAAGCACTGCGGGCAATCTCTTCATCTTCTTGAGGGATGCCGTCACCATTGGTATCGATACCGACAAACATATCCAAGTCAGGAGATTCAGAACTTAATACTTCGGCGACAAAACGCTTGGCATCGGCAGGTACAGTTACCATGCTAACATTTATGCCATCTTCAAGATCGTCATAAACTGAACCGTGTGCGCTGTCTACAGCCAGAGTTTCATTCGCTTGGTCGGCTTTAACAAGACCATAAGAGCGTGAAGTGAATTCAGCAATTTCAATCGCCATTACATCTTTCAATAAGAAGCTATCGACATCACGGTGAGCATCAAAGTCCATGGAATCAGGAATATTGCCGGTCGACGCATTAACGTTTACCGGAATTCTTGCAGTCGGATGTGCATCAGAGGTCATTACAACATGACCGAATGCCCATGCGTTACTTTGTGCCTGGATTGCATCTACTTCAATGGTGATCTCTTGGCTTTCACCGGCGGCCAAATCGAAACTAGCAGGTGTTACCGTAATTTCAAGACCGTCAGAAATATTTACACCTTCGGCCGTCCAGCTACCATCCATAGTGGCAGTTACTGTACGTGTCCAGCTACATAGACCAACACAGTTAGCATCAGTTACCGATGGAATATTTAGTGTTTTAGGGTCGCCGCCTTCTTCCGGGTTTGCTGCAGTATAGTTAGCAGCAGTCTCGTTCATGACGAGACCAGTTTTATCGGCCAGGTTTACGCGAATGCTACCTGTACCCATATCAAAGGCATCGGCTGGTGTTTCGCCGTCTTCTTTACGCACATCTTGAGTCGCTGTTAGCATTAATGCTGAACGAATCTGATCCGGAGTCCAGGTAGGATGGGCTGATTTTAATACTGCACCGGCACCAGCAACATGAGGTGCTGACATGGAGGTACCTTGCAAGAAGGCGTAATCTGCAGGGGCTGGACCATTCTGGTCATGGCCGTATTGTTCATCGGCATAGGCTGCATAAATAGAAACACCAGGCGCCGTTACGGAAGGCGTCATGATATCGAAGACATAGCTGTTAGGTCCACGAGATGAGAAACCTGCCATATCGTCGGCCTGGCCAATTTTCAACTCACCTGCAGCTTCAGTAATTGTCGCTCCGTGCCCTTCACCACTGGCTAACCAGGCACGTAAGGCATTGCCGTCTTCGGCAGTGATATGTATGCCTGGTACAACATATACATCGTTAGCTATGCTTGAAGCACCACCGTCGACATTGGCAAGCACGTAACCGCCAGCGCCACCGTCAGCGACGTTAATCGCCTTTTGGACACGGGCGATTTCACCACGATCACAAACTACGATTTGGCCACTAAAGGTCCCTTCTGGGAATGGCTGTAAACATTGTGCCGGATCGTTATCAGGATCGTTAGGGTTTTCAAAATCACCGGCATAGACGATGCTTGCGGTAATGCCACCAGAAGCACTGTTACCTGAAATAGCAGCTAATTCAGAGTCGCCACCGGTAAATTCTCCAATTTCTTTCTCAAATGCTACTTCACGGCCATGGGTTGAAGCACCTACAACGGTATACCAAGGAGCGCTTTTGGGTGTGGTATTGGCTTCTGGGCCAGAGTTACCGGCGGAAACCGAGGCAAAGATACCTGCTTCCTGTGCAGCCAGGAATGTCATTTCAGAAGAGCTGCTCCATGGATCGCCACCGCCACTGATAGAGTAGTTGATAACGTCAACACCATCGGCAACTGCATCTTCCAATGCCGCAATAATTGCTGCACCTGGACAACCGCTATAGGTATCACCCGTATCTCCAGGATTACAAATTTGGTAGGCTACAATATTGGCATGAGGCGCGACACCTGAAATTTGCTCAAATTCAAAGCCTGTTGAATTAACACCGTCACCAACTAATTCACCGAACTCGGGATCTAGCATGCCAACGTTTTTCAGAATGTTACCGCCTGATGTGCCGGCCGTGTGTGAACCGTGACCATTATAATCTTCACCATTGGCTGGTGGGGGCGTATCACCAAATACATCAGAGTCTTGATAGTTGTCAGTTACCGAAGCGTATGAACGAACACCAATTAGCTTATCGTTACACATTTCAGGGTAATCGGTAGCACAGTCACCAACGTAAACGCCTTCACCCCAAGGGTTAGTGTGGTCATAACCGTCAGCACCAACATCGGCAAAAGAAGGATGATCTGAATTGATACCTGTATCAACTACACCTATGATAACGCCTTCACCCATGTTAACGGCGCTTTGGCCTTCACCTTCCCAAACATTGGTTGCACCGATATGAATTGGGCCTGTGTCTGTATCTAGCTGTTCAATACGCTCACGTTCTACATAAGCAACATCTGCCAGATTTGCCAGTTGAGCAGCTTCATCTTGGGTCAAACGAACAGCCATACCGTTGAAGGCATTTTTATATTTGTAAACTATATCTAAGTTGGCACCAAGTTTGGCGTTTGCCTTGTTGATAAAGGTTTGCTGTTTACCTTCCAAATACTTGCTATAGGCCTTTACTTCCGGAGCTTCAAGATCTAGACGCAACTCTTGACGAATCTGTTGTGAAGATTTCTTGCTGTTTGCCAACTGGTTGAAAAGCGCTTTCTTTGCTATTTGCGGGTTTGTTGCGGCAAAGCCTTCAACTCCACCACTATAGGTTGCAACCGGTTGGTCATTTAAACGAACAATATAAGTATATTGCCCATTACCTAGACCTTTTTCCAGGTGAATCTTGTTACTTCTTTTGCTGGTATAGGATTTGTTCTTATTGATTGATGTTGCTTTAACGGCTTTTAATGGTTCAACTGTGTAATCTGTTGAGCCCATTCCTACCGCAGTTTGCAACGTCGCGACTGACATGAGCGCCGCCGAGACGGCCACTGCTACCTTATTTTTCACGAGTTACCTCCGCTATCCACTTCTCTGTGGTCGTTATAATTTTTATCAGACTACCTAAGGGAGAACTTAAGAAGACGTCCATCTGATATTATTTTTGTGTACATGAATGGCTTGAATTTGCATTCACTGACAGACTTTTTACCATACTTGTAAAAATAATGTAAACACTTGTGATTAATTAGGTAAATTTAAATGCTAATTGCTGTAAATATAAGCTGTCAGTAGGTTTTGGGCAGGAGGTTTGCTATTTGTTTTTTTAAATAATTATTAGTCAGAGATGAATTGATATGCGGCAGGTTCGCCTGGCAGTAAAAAAACCGATAAAAAAGCGCCGTTTGGCGCTTTTTTAAATAAATTGTAACTTAATGTTTAATTTCATTGATAAAGGAAGCCAGCTGCTGTTCATCAAAGGCATATGTGGTTAAACAATAGTCACAGGTCATGCTGACATTACCCTGCTCTTCGATAATGGTTTTCAGCTCGCTAGGCTCTATTTGCGCTATTGCCTTTAAGCATTTTTCTTCTGAGCAACCACAAACAAAGTTCACCTGCTGAGGTTCAAACAGGCGTACTTTTTCCTGATGATAAAGTCTATGCAAGAGTTCATCTGCCGCTAGCGAAAAGATTTCTTCCTGCTTTATTGTATTGGTTAGTTGACATAAATGGTCAAAATCCAGTTTTTGTTTTTCCTTATCTTCGCCGTCTGGAAGTAGCTGTACCAAGCTGCCGGCCACTTGCTTAGTTTCAGCGTCATTGAACAACCAAATTTTGGTGGGGATTTGTTCTGAGACGGCAAAATAATGCTCAAGACACTCGGCCAGCGTCTCTTCTTCCAATGCGACTATGCCCTGGTAAGGTTCACCTTTTTTCGGTTGTATGGTGATAACCATATTGCCCTTGCCGATCAGATTTTTTATGCCAAAGGCCTGAGTGTCTTCGGTCAGGCGGGCGATGCCGCGCATATTTTGCTGATGATCACCGTTAATGACCAGGTAGGCGACTGGGCCGTCTCCCTGTAGCTGTACGGCAATTTCCCCTTCAAATTTCAGGGTTGCCGTTAATAAGCAGGTGGCCGCCATCAGCTCACCCAGTAATTCTCGCACCCCTTGCGGGTAATCATGGTTGGCAATAATCTGCTGATAGCTTTTCTTTAACTGGACCAATTCGCCGCGAACGTGAAGATCATCAAATAGATATCGATTCAATACATCGGATGTAGACATAAGGGATTAAATCCTTTCTTTAAATTGCCGAATTTGACGGCGTTGTTTCTTGTCTGGCTTGGTGTCACTGGCGGGGCTGATTAATATCCCCTGTTTACGTGCCAGGGCATTCTTTTCACGAGTTTCCAGACTGGCTTCTGTTTCTTTATACAGGGTTTGGGCAAATATCGCATCGCGTCTTTTATCGGCCAATGCTATCACTTCTACTTCCTTTTCCTCATAACCCTGGCGTAGCCTAATCAGATCGCCAATGGAAACGGCTTTTCCCGACTTGGTTCTCTGACCATTATAAAAGACCTTGCCGCCATCTATCATTTGCTTGGCAATGGCACGGGTTTTATAAAAACGAGCCGCCCACAGCCACTTGTCCAGCCGGGTGGAACTATTCTCGCTATTTGCTTTCTCACTTTTTGTTGCCATGAGTTTTTCCTGGAAAAATTTGCGCGCAAGGTATCATAACTTGTCCAAATTCGCCACATTGTAGCGTTTTGTAAACAATTAGTTAATAAACAGGCCTTGTTGCTTGCCTTCGGGTCAAGTATTATCCCTAGAGGCTGCTTATCTTTCGAGATTGTTTTTGCAGCAGTTTGTTGGCAATTTATACAAGGCAGAGCCTTTGTCCTGTAGTTATTCTACATAAAAAGGCGATAACGCAGTAGAAGTAGCCAACAAAAGCTGCCTGAAAGGTTAGGCTAAAAGCGTTTTATTCTTTGTTGAGCAGTATTTGCTTAGAATGACTAGGCTACACACTGCTCGCCGCGACTAAAACGCTTTTATCTTGAACAAAAATTAACCGCGAAAGGTAAGCAGCCTCTAAGCTATTTTATATCATTTTACCTAGATTAGAATTATAACAAACACATGTCATTGCCAAATAATCTGTCATCATTAACAGAGTTGATAGCCAAACTCCCCCAAGAAAAAATCGCCCGAGCGATCATTTTCGTCTTGCTTGGCTATATCGCTTACCTGGCATCCCAGCTAACCTGGATGTTTATTCCTCAGGCAGAGACAAATTATGCCGCTCAGGTTCAAAGTAAGGTTAAATCGACTCAATCAGGCGATAAGCAGGTTAACTTATCCGGTATAAAGGCGTTAAATTTATTCGGCGTTTTTGATACCAATAAAGCCGTTGATAAAAAAATTGAAATACAGGATGCGCCGGAAACCCGCTTGAAGCTGACCCTGTCGGGAGTGGTTGCCTCAGATGAGCCCAGCATTGCCGCCGCCATCATAGAAAATAATGGTACCCAGGAGACCTATGGTATTGGCGATACCATTAAGGGCACGCGAGCCGTATTGGAGAGTGTGTTTAATGACAGGGTATTGATCAAACAGTCCGGACGCCTGGAAACCCTGATGTTGGATGGTTTTAAATATCAAAAGGCCAGTAAGGCCCAATCGCCCAAATCAGCGGCCAAATCAAAATCCAGAGAGCAAAAGCGTACAAAGCGAAATACGTCACCTAATAAAGTAATTGATCAAAGACGAAACAAAGAGTTAACCAATAGTGTCACTAATTTAAAAAGAGACATTAATAAAAGTCCCGGCAAAATCACTGACTATCTGAAAATATCACCGAAAAGACAAAATGGTGCTATCGTTGGTTACCGCTTAATGCCGGGAAAAAAATCAGAATTTTTCAAGGCCTCGGGGTTAAAATCGGGTGATGTTGCCACGCAAATGAACGGTTTTGATTTAACGGTTCCCAGTGAAGCGGCACAGGCTTTAAAGGCACTAAGACAGGAAAGAGAAGTATCATTGTTACTAGATCGCAATGGTGAAATGACAGAAATACTTTTTAGTATCAATGAGTAAAGAATTATGATGATGAGAACTTTTTTCATGCGCAAGACGAATAGCGCTCCCTGGTTAAAACGCCTGGCATTGGCGGCAACAACGGCTATCGCCTTAAACAGTGTTTTACTGACGGCTCAACTCAATGCCGCAGAATACTCGCCAAACTTTAAAGGCACAGAGATCACTGAGTTCATCAATATCGTCGGTAAGAACCTGAAAAAAACCATGATCGTTGACCCTAATGTCAGGGGCAAGGTCAATGTCCGCAGCTATGATTTATTGACCGAAGATCAATACTATCAGTTCTTTTTAAATGTCCTGGAAGTCTACGGCTTTGCCGCCGTTGAAATGGACAATAATATTGTCAAGATCATCCGGAATAAGGACGCCAAGACTTCCTCCATTCCCGTGGTCGGTAATAAGAATCCCGGCATGGGTGATGAAATGGTTACCCGGGTGGTGGAAGTTAAAAATGTCACCGTAAGGGAATTGGTTCCGCTATTGCGTCAGCTATCGGATCAGGCCGGTGGCGGCAATGTGGTTAACTATGATCCCGCCAATGTCATCATGCTGACAGGTACGGCCGCCGTGGTAAACCGCCTGGTGAAAATTATTGAGCGTGTGGATAAGGCGGGTGACCAGGATGTGCAAATCATCAAGCTGCAATATGCCTCTGCCGGCGAAATGGTGCGCATCATCGAAGCCATGAACAAGGGCGGTCAAGGAAAAGGGGCCGGTACGCCCACCTTCTTGATCCCGAAAATTGTTGCCGATGACAGAACCAACAGCGTTATCGTTAGCGGAGAAAGGCAAGCCAGAGAAAGGGTCGCAGCCCTGGTCAAGCGTCTGGACAGCGAGCTGGAAAGCAGTGGTAACACCCGGGTTTACTATCTGAAATACTCCAAGGCCGAAGATCTGGTTAAGGTGCTGCAAGGGGTAAGTGAGTCCATTGAAGCTGAATCCAAGGGCACAACTACAAGCAAACGCTCTAGCAAGAAACGCAATATCAGTATTGAGGCCCATGAGTCCACCAATGCCCTAGTGATCACGGCCCAGCCGGATATGTTGCGATCGCTGGAGTCCGTTATTCGCCAGCTGGATGTGCGCCGGGCTCAGGTATTGATCGAAGCCATTATCGTGGAAGTGTTTGAGAGTGACGGTGTTAACCTGGGCGTGCAGTGGTATCACGAAGACGCCGGCTTTACCCAGTTTACCAATGGTTCCGCCACTATTAGTTCTGTGGGGGCAGCGGCGATTGCCGGGCGTGGTGAAAGCGGCTCAACGGTGACTACTATCGACGGCAACGGTAACCCGGTTACCACAACCAACCCGGATGGAGAAGATGATTTCACCCTGCTGGCCCAGGTCCTGGGCAGCGTCAGCGGCATGACCTTCGGCCTGGTGGATAACGACTGGGGTGCGATAGTCAATGCCGTTAGCTCGGATACCAACTCTAACCTCTTGGCGACACCGAGTATTACCACGGTAGATAACGAAGAGGCCTACTTTATTGTCGGTCAGGAAGTACCCATCATTACCGGCTCTACCACGGGCAATAATAACTCCAATCCGTTCCAGACGGTGGATCGCCAGGAAGTAGGCATCAAGCTGAAAGTCACGCCTCAGGTCAATGAAGGCACGGGCGTGCAGCTAACCATAGAACAGGAAGTGTCTTCGGTCAGCGGCGCCACAGGTGTGGACATTTCCATCAATAAACGTGAGATAAAAACTACGGTAATGGCCGACGATGGTGCCACGGTTATCCTTGGTGGTCTGATTGATGATGATGTCCAGGAAAGCCAGCAAAAAGTGCCCTTGTTGGGGGATATCCCGGTACTTGGACATTTGTTTAAATCCACCAGTAATACGGTGCGTAAACGTAACCTGATGGTATTCTTGCGTCCGACCATTATCCGCGATGCATCCCTGATGAATAATATTACCAAGAATAAATACAACTATATCCGTGCCGATGAACTGCGTAAAAAAGAAGATGGCTTATCGCTAATGAGTGAAGAGAAGCTGCCTTTACTGCCTGAATGGAATGACGAACTGGCCTTGCCACCGTCATTCGATGAGTATATGGAAAAACGCGACTCGGAAAAGGCAAAATCAGAGCAAGAAGACTGATATGAGTGTGACTGATCTACCAACGGATAAAACGCCAGATGTTGATGACAGCCAGGCTTTACCGGCTGAAGAAGCCGAGCACAGTGAAACTATTATCCAATTACCCTTTGGTTATGCCAAGCGCCATAGTGCTCTGGTTAGCCAGCAGGAATCCGGCTATGTATTACATTGTTTACCGGATGTTTCAATGGATGTGTTGGCGGAGGTGAGAAGGCTGCTAAAGGCGCCCTTTAGCGTAGATTTTCAGTCTGCCGACAGCTTTGAGTTAATGCTGACCGAAGCGTTCCAGCGTGACTCCTCGGAAGCCAAGCAAATGATGGAAGACATCGGCAAGGAGGTGGATCTTTATTCCCTGGCTGATGAAATGGTGGAAAGTGAAGATTTGCTGGAAAACGAAGATGATGCGCCCATCATCAAGCTGATCAACGCCATGCTGAGTGAAGCCATTAAAGAAAGTGCTTCCGATATCCATATTGAAACCTTTGAGCACGCCCTGCAAATCCGCTTCCGGGTTGATGGTGTTTTGCGTGAAGTATTAAAACCGAACCGCAAGCTGGCCTCATTACTGGTCTCCAGGATCAAGGTGATGGCCAAGCTGGATATCGCCGAGAAGCGTATTCCTCAGGATGGCCGTATTTCCCTGCGCATAGGTGGCCGGGCCGTGGATGTACGTGTGTCTACCATGCCAACCGGTCATGGCGAGCGCGTCGTGTTGCGTCTTTTGGATAAAAATTCCGCCCGTCTGGATCTGGAAGATTTGGGCATGACGGATGGCAACCGCATCAGGTTTTCCCAGCTTATCGACAAGCCGCACGGTATTATCCTGGTGACGGGGCCAACAGGTTCGGGTAAGAGTACCACGCTTTATGCCGGCCTCACCCAGATCGACAGCAAGGAACGCAACATCCTGACCGTGGAAGACCCCATAGAATATGCCATTGAAGGCATAGGCCAGACCCAGGTTAATACCAAGGTGGATATGACCTTTGCCCGTGGCCTGCGTGCCATCCTGCGCCAGGATCCCGATGTGGTCATGGTGGGGGAAATTCGAGACCTGGAAACGGCGCAAATTGCGGTCCAGGCCAGTTTAACCGGTCACCTGGTGCTCTCTACCCTGCATACCAATACCGCCGCCGGCGCTATCACCCGTATGGAAGATATGGGAGTCGAGCCCTTCCTGTTATCCTCCAGCTTGCTCGGGGTTTTGGCACAGCGCCTGGTGAGAACCCTGTGTCCGGATTGTCGGGAAAGCCACCTGCCGGATGAAGAAGAGCTCAACCTGCTAGGTTTGCCGGGTGACAACCAGCAGCCTATTTATCGGGCAACAGGTTGCAGCGAGTGTAACTTCAAGGGTTATAAGGGTAGAACCGGTATCCATGAATTACTGGTTGTGGATGACAAGGTAAGAGAACTTATACACAACGGCAAGGGTGAACAGGCGATAGAAAAATATATTCGCAAGGCGACCCCCAGCATACGTCGTGATGGATTCGACAAGGTGATGGCCGGTATCACTACCCTGGAAGAAGTATTGCGGGTTACCCGTGAGGACTAGTTATGGCAGCGTTTGATTATCAGGCGGTTGACAGTCGCGGCAAAACCAAGAAAGGTGTTATCGAAGGAGATACCCCCAGGCAGGTGCGCAGCCTGTTGCGTGAACAGGGCCTGGTGCCGCTTGAAGTAACGCCAAGCCTGCAGAAAACCAGGCAGGAATCAGGCACTTCCAGGCTTGGCCGTAGAAAGAAAATCTCCGCGGCAGAGCTGGCCCTGATCACCCGCCAGCTGGCGACCCTGGTGGAGTCCGGCTTACCCCTGGAAGAGTCCCTGATGGCGGTCGCCGAGCAATGTGATAAAAACAGCCTGAAGAGCATGGTGATGGCGGTGCGGACCAAGGTCACCGAGGGCTATGGCCTGGCGGAAAGCATGGCGGAATTCCCACAGATTTTTAACCACCTTTATCGGGCCATGGTGGCGGCGGGTGAAAAGTCCGGCCATTTGGACAAGGTGCTGGATCGTCTGGCCGATTATACCGAGCAGCGCCAGCATATGCGCTCTCAGCTGATCCAGGCCCTGGTGTATCCAGTGATCATGACAATTGTCGCCATTGGCGTGATAGCCATACTGCTGACCGCTGTGGTACCCAAGATTGTCGGCCAGTTTGAGCATATGGGCGCCAGCTTGCCGGGCACCACACAGTTCCTGATCGCCAGCAGTGATTTTCTCCGGGACTACGGCCTGTTTATTATTCTGATCATTGCCGGTCTTATGCTGATTTTTTCACAGCTGTTGAAGCGCCCTAAATTCAAGCTGGCCTATCACCAGCGCCTGATCGCCATGCCGGCCATCGGCAAGGTGGTCAAAGGGCTGAACACGGCAAGGTTTGCCCGAACCCTTAGCATTCTTACCGCCAGTGCCGTGCCCTTGCTGGAGAGCATGCGTATCGCCGGTGAGGTACTGGATAATCTCTATATTAAGCAAAAAGTGAAAGAGTCTGGTGATAAGGTGCGCGAGGGGACCAGCTTGCGGGTGTCACTGGAGCAAACCAAGCTGTTTCCGCCCATGATGCTGCACATGATTGCCAGCGGTGAAAAAAGCGGCCAGTTGGAGCATATGCTGGGACGGGCGGCAGATAATCAGGACAGGGAATTCGAGGCCTTAGTGAATATCTCGTTAAAGGCATTTGAACCGGCGCTAATGGTGTCCATGGCCGGTGTCGTGTTGTTTATTGTGATGGCAATATTACAACCAATTCTTCAATTAAATACCTTAGTAGGAAGTTAAATATGAATGTTCGAAATAAAAAAACACTTAGTCGCGGTTTTACCTTGCTGGAAGTCATGGTGGTCATCGTTATTTTGGGCATCCTGGCCAGCATGGTGGTACCCAACCTGATGGGCAGCCAGGAAAGAGCCAATATGCAAAAGGCGGTCTCTGATATTAGAGCATTAGAGACGTCTCTGAGCATGTACAAGATGGATAACTATGACTATCCAACCACGGAGCAGGGCCTTGAAGCACTGGTAACCGAAACCGATATAGATCCGGCACCACGCCGTTTTCCTGAGGGGGGTTATGTTCAACGTTTACCAAACGATCCCTGGGGTAATGAGTACCAGTTATTGAATCCGGGAGAAAACGGCAAGATGGACGTCTTCTCCATGGGGCCTGACGGTGAAGCCGGTACGGATGATGATATCGGCAACTGGAATCTTGAGGACTTTCAATAACGGCCAAATCGTATGGCACCGGCCTTGCCGGTGCTATGCATTCGGGTGGTATTGAGGCTAAGTCATGACAGTAAGGCGATACAACAGGTTTTCTCGGGGCTTTACCTTGATTGAAGTCATGCTGGTTGTCGCCCTGATTGGCGCCATTGCCACCCTGGTACAGATTAACTTCGTTAGTGGCGGCCCCGAAGAAAAACTTAAACAGGCCAGTGCCCGTTTTGCCGGGGTATTCGATCTGGCCGCCGAATATTCCATGCTAAACAATGTTGAACTTGGACTCCTGGTGGAAGACAAGCAATATCAATTTGTTGGCTATGACGGTGTACGCTGGAGTGCACTCACCGACAATGAGATTCTGGCCACTCACAAACTTGCCGAAGGCATAGAAATCTCCCTGCAGCTGGAAGACTTACCGATTGACGAGCCGCAACTATTTGATGCCGAGACCTTTGTCGTTGAGGAAGAAGACGGCTTCGAGAAAGAAGAAGAAAAGCGCATTATTCCCCAAATATATATACTTTCCGGTGGCGATATCACCCCCTTTAGCCTGTCGTTTCACTGGGTTGATAACGGTTTTACCGACAGGGGGATCTATTACAAGGTGACCGGCTTATATACCACGCCCTTAACCATAGAGGGGCCATTTAATGAATAAGCTAAATGACCCTTCACGTTCTCATAAAAGCCCAGGCTTTACCCTGATAGAGGTTATGCTGGCGATGGCGGTGTTTGCCATTGCCGGGGTTGCCATGCTGGGGGCAGCCAGTACTAACTTTAATAATATGGGCCTGCTGGAACAAAAAATGCTGGCCAACTGGGTCGCATCCAACCAGCTGGTGGCATCACGCCTGGAACAAACCTGGCCACCAAAAAACAATAAAAAGGGCAAGGTTGAAATGGCCGGTCACGAGTGGTATTGGCAGCAAAAGGTGATTAAAACCACGGATGGCAATATGCGTGCGGTAGTGATGGAAGTACGGGTCAATGAAAAAGATGAGTTAGCACTGACTAGCCTGATGACCTATGTGTCTAAGGATAGGCCATAATGACTTATGGAAATCGATTGTCTCGCGTTAAAGGCTTTACCTTACTGGAAGTCCTGATCGCCATTGCCATTTTTTCTGTTATCAGTCTCGCCAGCTTTACCATTTTTGATACTGTCCTGACCGGTGAGGAGTCCTCCAAACAGCGCACTGAAAGACTGAACGAACTGCAACGAGGTTTTCTGGTAATCGAACGGGACCTGCTGCAAATCGCCAGGCGTACGGTCAGGGTTAATGGTGAGGCCCCCTTAACCGGCTTCCTGCATACCGACAGCAACAGTTTTCTCTCAGACAACCAGGCAATAGGCTTTGTCAGAAACGGCTGGACCAATCCGGGCTTATTGTTGCCGCGCAGTGATATGCAGTCGGTTGCCTATCAGCTTAATGATGAGGTGTTGGAGCGCGTTCATTTTAATTTTGTCGACCCCGTGATGGGGGAAGAGCCTAAGGTTCGGCCGCTGATCTCTGGTGTCAGTGAACTTAAGTTTGATTTTTATCAGGGGAAGAAGTGGCAGGAAGAATTAAAAGAGGGAGAATTACCTCAGGCCATTGCCATTGAAATCACTACGGAAGATTTTGGTGTTATCCGTCGCCAGTTTCTGGTGGCCGGTGATGTCTCCGAGCAAAAGGAAGGCTCCTGATGGCGGCAAACAGGCAATCGGGTGTCGCCCTGATCACTGTGATGCTGGTGGTAGCCTTGGCGGCTATCTTGCTCACACAGATGACGGGGCGCCTGCAGCTGCAAATGCAACGCACGACTAATGTCGGCTTTAACCAGCAGGCCTATTGGTATGCCATGGGTGCAGAGGCCTTTGCCAAACGGGTGCTATTGAGTTCGTTTGAAGAAGATGAGGATGTCACCCATCTTGGCCAGATGTGGGCGCAGGGGGAAACCAGTTACCCGGTCGACTTTGGCCAGATAACGGGGGAAATCTCGGATCTGCAGGCCTGCTTTAATTTAAATGCCCTTAGGGTTAAGAATGACGATAATGTCAATAGCGGAACTACAGCTGAGTCGCCGGTTCGCAAATCATTCGAAGAGCTGATCATTGCCATGAATGTCGAAGGCGTCAGTCAGTTTGAGGCGGAATATATGGCGGATGCCCTGACCGACTGGCTGGATGAAGACACCGTCATTGCCAGTGCCGGTGGCGCGGAAGATAATGACTATGCCGCCAAGGAATTTCCCTATTTGCCGGCCAATCACTTTTTGGGCAGCGTCAATGAATTGCGCATTATTGAGCATTTTACCCTGCCGGTGATCACGGCCTTAAAAGACTATGCTTGTGTGATCCCCGGCAGTGATATGCTTAAGGTAAATATCAACACATTGGATGTGGAAAAACCTGCCCTGCTACAGGCTTTGCTGGGCATACCACAGGGAGATGCGCAGGAAATCCTGGCGGCCCGGGAAGAAGAAGGCTTTAAGTCGACGGATGATTTTTTTAATTTGCCCGAGCTTAGCAAGCATAAACTGGAACCATGGCAAAAAGAGTTATTTTCCGTCGACAGTGAATACTTTAAACTAAAAGCGACGGCCAGTTTTAATAACAGTTATTTTGCGCTGAATTCGATTATGAAAGTAGATAAAGAACAAGTAAATGTGATTAGCCGTACTATAGGACGTGAATAGTGACAGAAACCTTATATATTCGTCTTGGTAGTCAAAAGCAAGACATTATCCACTGGTTGATATGGTCGGCAAGTGAATATGAAATTATCGCCAGCGGTGAACTGGATGGCGCCGAACAACTCACTGAGCTGAGCCAAAAGAGTGAACAGCGAAAGGTGGTTGTGCTTGTGCCTGGCTGTGACCTGGCGATAAAGCGCCTGAACGTACCGGGCAAGTCGCAACGGGCAATCAAGCTGGCGGCACCTTATATGCTGGAAGACGAACTGGCCCAGGATGTCGAGCAGTTGTTTTTTGCCTACGCCAGCAATAAGACAGATGCCGAAGGCCACAATTGTTTTCTTGCCGCCGTCGACAGGACGCAAATGGATAACTGGCTTGCCTGGCTGGCGGATGCGGCGATAAAATGCAAAGTCATGCTGCCGGATGTGCTGGCCATGCCGGTTAATACAGAGGGCTATAGCGCCATTATGCTGGGCGAGCAAGTATTGCTAAGGCAGTCCGAGTGGCAAGGTCTGGTCGTCGATGCCGGTACCTGGCCAATGGTTGCTGGCTCTATTGCCAAGCAATGGCAAAAGGTAGAGCAGGAGTCGGAAGAACAAGGCCCTGCCAACCCGGTTATTGATGCCTACTCTGAGCTTCCTGGCCGGGAAGAGCAGGCAGAGCTTATAGATATTCAGGCAAAGCCGGAGGAACTGCCATTAGCCTTGCTGGCCAAACATGCCGGTGCACAACAATTCAACCTGTTGCAGGATGAATATCAGGTTAAGGAAAAGCGCTCGCCAGTCCTGGTAACCTGGTACTGGGCCGCCGGTATCGCACTCTTTGCCCTGTTATTGAATTTTGGTATCAAGGCCGGGCAATTAGTCCAGTTAAATGCCCAGCAGGAAATGATAGAACAGGAAATCATCGCCTCCTATAAAAAGGCCTTTCCTCAGAGTAAGCGGGTCAGGGTGGCGACAATAAAATCCCAGCTAAGGCGTAAGCTCTCGGAAGTGGGCTCTGGCAACAGCAGTGAAGGCTTTCTGGAAATGCTGGCCAAGGTACAACCGGCCTTTTCCAGCGTCAGGGAGTTAAAACCCGAATCATTGAAATATGATGGCAAACGCCAGGAAATGCGTATTCAGGCCGTTGCCCGTGACTATCAGTATTTTGACAAGTTTAAAACAGAAGTCGAAAAGGCCAAATTAACCGTTAATCTGGGCTCGCAAACCAACCAGGGCGAACAGGTTTCCGGCTCTTTTAGCATTTCCAGCAAGGCTAAGGGAGGTCGATAATGAAAGCTTGGTTTCAACAACTCAATACACGGGAACAGCGCCTGGTCTTGGCGATGTCGGCCGCTATCCTGGTCTTTCTGGTATACAGCCTAATATGGCAGCCACTCAATAGTAATCTGGTTAAAACCGAGCAAAAAATTGCCCGTCAGCAGGAGCTGCTGTCCTGGGTTCAGGAAAATACGGCAAAATACCAAGCGGCGCAAAAGTCAGGTGTTGCCAAGCGGGGCAGCGGCAGCCTATCCGGTATAGTTAACTCGACCGCCCGCAGAGCGGATATTGCCATCACACGCATGCAGCCGCAGGGCAATGATATCCAGGTCTGGATTGATGAAGTGTCCTTTAAGCAATTGTTACACTGGCTGGAAGGCCTGTCCGCCAGTAATGGCTTGACCGTCAAGGCCATAGATTTGAACCGGGCAGAAAAGCCGGGTGTTGTTCGTGTTCGCCGATTACAGTTAGGAAGGAATTAATGAAGAAGTGGTTTGCCTATGGGACAATGTTTTTCTGCGCTTATTTGCTATTTATGATTGCCACTGCTCCGGCTGCCGCCATCTTGAACCTGGTCAGCTTGCCCAAGGGGCTAAGCCTGCAAGGGGTCTCAGGCTCCATCTGGCACACTAGTATTAAACAGGCCAGTCAGGAACAAGTGCAAATTCAGGATATTGACATCAGATTAAGCGTATTTTCTTTACTGACACTGGATCCCAAAATAACTTTATCTTTTGGTGGCGCTTTAACCCCGGGACCCGAAGGTCAGCTGTCGGTATCAGGCTTGTTGGCTGAGGCAAAAATCCAGGATGCGGATATTACCCTGTCGGCCAATGAAATCGCCCAGAAGCTGGCATTGCCAATGCCGCTTGAAGCCCATGGTTTAGTGAACCTTCAGCTTAACGAGTTTGTTATTGGCAAGCCCTTATGCCAGGTTGCCAGTGGTCATTTAAGCTGGCCGAATGCCGCGGTAAGTGCCATGGAAGAAAAGGTAAGTTTGGGCTCCTTCGATGCCAAGGTCTCATGTGAACAGGGCGCCCTGGCGCTTACCCTGGATCCTGAAAATGATCTGGGCCTGACCTTTTCCGCCTATCTTCGCCAAAAGGGGCGGGTATCGGGCAATGGTTACCTGACGCCTGGTGCCAAGTTTCCCGAAGCGCTTAAGGCCGTTTTGCCCTTTATCGGTAAGGCGGATAATCAGGGACGTTATCGCTTAAGTCTATAGAGCGTGTTGATCTTTCTGGCTTGATTTTGCAGCAGTTTGTTTGGTATTTATACAAGTCTGAGCATGAGAAGCATAGTTACTCTATTCAAACGGGCGAAAACGAAGTAGAAATACCAAACAGGCGCTGCCCAAAGGGTTCAGCTAAACACTTTTTGCTCTTTGTTGCTCGCTATTGACATGGAACAACCATGCTACATAGCTCGCGCCGCGAGCAACAAGCGTTAACCCGGAACAAAATTAAAGCTCGAAAGATCAACACGCTCTTGTACTAACGCTGCACTGGATGGCGCCTGATGTCATCCAGTAACACCTCATAGTTGGTGATGGCGTTAAATTCAGGGATCTCTCTCGCTTCCTGCTTGCTGTCTGGGTTGGCTATGGCCAACAAATGCTGAAATCCATACGCTTGTGCCGATGTTAGTATGGGCACACTGTCATCTACAAACAGCGTATTCTCGAGTGAAAAACCGTGCTTGTGTTGTAACTTTTGCCAGAGTAATTGTGATTCCTTGGTGACGCCAAATTCATGGGTGGAGTACAAGGTATCAAAATACTTGTCCAGCTGGGTGCGCTCGATTTTTAGTGACAGGCTTTCTGGGTGCGCATTGGTGACCAGTACCACTTCGCGACCGGTTTCGCGCAGGGCGATCAAAAAGTCATGGGCATCCGGCCTTAGTTCGATCAGGTGCTGAACTTCCTGTTTAAGCTTTCTGATCGGCAGTTTGGTTTGTTCGGCCCAGTAGTCCAGGCAATACCAGTCTATGGTCCCCTGAACCTTCTGGTAATGATCCACCAGCTGTTGCTTGGCTTGCTCCAGGCTGATCTGGCTTTGTTCACTATATCGCTTGGGCAAATGAGTCAGCCAGAAATGATTGTCAAAATGCAGATCCAGGATAGTGCCATCCATATCCAGTAAAACAGTTGAAATATTTGCCCAATCAAGCATAGATTTATTCCCAAGAATCGATTTATCATAGGATTATATCCAATCTTAAAGTGCTAACCTAAAAGAATTAGCATAATTGTGTGCATAGGCGAGTCATGGCTGATAATAACCCGTTACCTTTAATCACAGATCGTAGGCAAGTGGCGCAAACCAAGTTGTTTGCCATTGAGCAAATCGACCTGATCTTTAGCAATGGTGAGCAGCGCATCTATGAACGCATGCAGGGTGGTGGCCGAGGAGCGGTACTAATTGTCCCTATGCTGGATAGAGAGACTATGCTATTGGTAAGGGAATATTGTGCCGGCACCCATACCTATGAGCTGGGATTCCCCAAGGGGCTGATAGATAAAGGGGAGTTAGCCGAGCAGGCGGCGAACCGGGAATTAAAAGAAGAGATAGGCTATGGTGCCGATACCTTACGCCATGTGCATAAGGTGGCAATGGCGCCGGCGTTTTTTTCCGCAACCATGGATATCTACTTGGCACAGGGCCTGTATCCGGAACGCTTGCCCGGAGATGAACCCGAACCCTTGCAGGTGGTGCCTTGGAAAATAAAGGATTATCAGGCCTTGCTTGCTCAGCCGGACTTCAATGAAGCACGAAGTATTGCCGCCCTGATGTTAGTGCTAGATCAGCTAAGAGATGATTATGAGTGATGAAAGACTATTGAATATTGCCTTGGATTCGGCCAAAAAGGCCGGCAGCGAAGTGATGAGTTTTTATCATCAGGGTAATTATACCGAAGAGACCAAGGATGATGATAGCCCGGTCACCAGCGCCGATCTGGCGGCCAATCGGGTGATTATGGATCAGCTGCAAAGCCTGACCCCCGACATTCCGATTATTTCAGAGGAAGTGGGCACGGTCGCCTTGGCAGAGCGTCAAAAATGGCAGAGATACTGGTTGCTTGATCCTATCGATGGCACGGGAGAATTTATCATTGGCAGTGGTGACTTTGCCGTCAATATCGCCCTGGTGGAAAATGGCTGGCCCAGCCTGGGCGTGATCCATGCGCCGGATCATCACCTAACCTATTTTGCCCAGCAGGAGTTGGGGGCTTTTAAGGACAATGGTCAGTCTCATCATCAGATCAGAGTCGCGGAATATCATGCCGAGCGGCCGGTCAAGGTGGCCATCAGCCGCCGTCAGGAGCTTGGCCTGATGGGGCAATATCTTAATAAGGCGTTTGATTTTGAATATATTGCCCTGGGCAGCTGCTCGTTAAAAAACTGCTTGATCGCCGAAGGCGGTGCGGATTGCTATCTACGCATTGGACCCACAGGTGAATGGGATACGGGCGCCAGCCATTGCATTATCGAGCAGGCGGGGGGCAGTATTATTGACAGTGAGTTTCAGCCTTTGAGTTATAACCGCCGCGACAGCTTGATTAACCCTGACTTTATCACCCTGGGCAGTGCTGAATTTCCCTGGAATAAAATAATCAGGCCCCACCAGGCCAGGCGTTGATTCCCTAGCCTATTACATCATTCTTCGTGGTTAGCGGCGTTAAATTGCTCCGCCGGCATGATATTGACCGTTTGGTGTAGTTCGGAAAATACTATCACGGCACTGCCCTGTACCAGTTGTGCTTTAACCTGCTCTATCTTATCTTCCAGCGCTACATCTTGCAGGCCATAATCCGTGCCCTCACGTAAGACAAATTCCTTGAGAATGGCGTCCAGGATCTCGGGTGAAATTTCTGCATAAGGAATGATCATAGATAGTCTGCCAAAAAGTTGGGAATGCCTTGCATGAAACATGCTTATACGAGATATAAAAAGATACGGCAATTGTACGGCAGGCTCTCCGAAAAGCCCAGGAAATCATGATACTGCCTGGTGAGGCACTGGTTTATACCAGCTTATCGACCAGTAGGCCTTTACGGGCTTCTTCATCCTGTTTATTGATCACAGCCGCTTGTAATAAGGTGCCCACCTGTTGTTGTTCGGCCGTTGTGCTGGCGATATTGGCATCCTGTATGGCAGAACGTGACTGACTGACATTGACCCGGCTGGTTTCATAGGTGGCGACCTGTCCCTCCAGCGCGTTGGATTGGGCGCCACTTGCCGTTGCCAGCTCGCTAATACTGGCAAAAGCCGTATCTATGGCTGCCTGAGTTGCCGCCGGATCGGAGGCATCCAGACCCGAGATAAAGCCCCCTACCCCCAATGCTTCACTGGCAATGGTGTTTATTTGTTCGGTTAGCTGATCCAATTCACCCTGAACGGCGTTATTGTCGCTGAGTGGATTGCCTGATTGAATGGACAAAACATTGGCTCTTTGCAGGCCCTCACCAATAGAAGAGAGCTGAGCCGATTGCAGGTTATTGGTATTTATCTGATCTTGGGCATTGACACTTTGCTGGGCAAGCTGATTTTCCTGGGCCGTGAGACGACTGGCTATCTGTAGTCCCGCGGCATCATCGTCGGCGCCATTAATGCGGCGTCCGGAAGCAAGTCTTTCGTCTTGCTCTTCACGCCTTTGCTCCAGGCGGTCAATAATACTGCTGGATGGCGAAGCTTGGTTAATGGATAAAGTCATAATTGCACCTCAGGCACACGCAAGCGGCTCATCGCTTAGCTGTGTATGAGTCTATAGTATAGCAAAAATCAGTGCATAAATGGTTAAATATTCACCATGTAAGGCAATATTATTGCTAAAAATAAGTAGGCTTAATTCTTATACCAAGTTGGCCAATAAATTAACCAAATTGGTATTAACTATTTGTCTTCAGAAATATGCTTCATAAAGTAGTAAACATAATAGCCACAGATGCCAAGCACGATAGCCAGGCCAATAAGAGAAATATAGACAACAGGGTCGTTTAGTAACATATTAAAGAAATTCATCAGAGACTCCTTGATTATTGTTTGTATAACATTCTAATCAAAGAGTCTTTAGTGAAGTGTGATATAGATCAAAGCTTGATATATTAGAATTTTCTGATATTGT
>Ga0213832_1000210_pt1 | contig 74808 bp, 65 predicted proteins | sample SWATP13_FD_161660 | JGI IMG/M metagenome (GOLD analysis project Ga0213832, IMG submission 161660) | Coastal seawater microbial communities from Marineland, Florida, United States - SWA TP1 #3 | ecosystem: Environmental > Aquatic > Marine > Coastal | place: USA: Florida | collected 2016-08-06 | reverse complement strand
CATCATTACTTCATTTTTCTGTAAATATCAGTTCATACTAATGTTAAGGGCTGCATACGGACAGTAAATGCATACGTATTCAGCCTATTAGTTGCAATTATTCAAGCTCGATTAAGCGTGCTTGCATCGCTTTTAAGCGGATTGGCGTAGCAAGATCAACGCGCTTTTCGCTGATTAAATCGCGCCCTTTGTTAGTGCCTTTTAGCACTTCTTGCATGTAGCTTAAGTCCCAATCAATGGCTTGTTGGTTTTTGTTTAAAATTACCAATACAGATTGGCCATTGTGCTCTCTCACATAGCTGTAAACGCCTTGCTTTGGTGAAAAATGCATTAAACGACCTTCACTTAGCGCTGGTTTTTCCTGGCGCAGCTTAAGCAGTTTTTTAATGGTACTTAACATCTCTTGCTGATCAGCTGAAAGCCCTTTGCCTGTGAAAGCATTTGCTTTTTGACCTTTAAAGCCACCTGGGAAGTCAATACGAATATCACCGTGATCATTACTTGGCGTGTTATCAAGCAACAGCTCAGTGCCGTAATAAATTTGTGGAATACCGCGAGTTGTTAACAGTAGCGTCATGGCCAATTTCGTTTTTGCTAAGTCTTGCCCAAGCTCAGTGTAAACACGACTCATGTCATGGTTATCTGCAAACACTAAAATGTTATCGGTATCTGCATATAAAAAGTCATTCGCTAGCGATTGATACACTTTTATCCAACCTGTATTCCAACTTTCCTCTTCATTAAGTGCTTGGATCAGTGCTTCTTGTAATGAAAAATCCATCACACTTGGTAAATCAGAGGTATAGCCATCTTGATTGACTTTGCCGCGCTGCCAATAAGAAGCAATTGCTGGGTTGGTTGTCCACTCTTCGCCAACAATATTAAAGTTCGGATACTCACTCATAATCGCGTGAGTCCAATCAGCTAAAAAAGCTTTATCTGAGTATGAATAGGTATCAACACGAATGCCGCTTAAATTGGCATATTCAATCCACCATATGGCATTTTGAATCAAATAAGTAGAGAGTAGCGGCTGGCGCTGATTTAAATCAGGCATCGACTCAACAAACCAACCATCGTTAAATTGACGTTTGTCGTATTGGCTAGCATGAGGGTCTTGAATTGTTTGTCTGGCGTGACTGGTGGCATTTTTACCGTTTTCAAACTTGCCATTAAAGTTAACCCAATCAGCAGTAGGCATGTCAGTCATCCACTGATGCGATGAACCAAAGTGATTAAGTACCATGTCCATCACTAAACCAATACCATGCTCTTTCGCTTCTGCTGATAAGGCTTTATAAAGCGCATTACTGCCCATACGCGGATCAACCTTATAAAAGTCAGTAATGGCATAACCATGATAAGAATAACTTGGCATGTCATTTTCAAGCACAGGCGTTAGCCAAAGTTGTGTCACACCAAGGTCCTCAAGATAATCTAGGCTATTAATAACACCTTGAATATCACCGCCATGTCGGCCGCCTTTAAAACTTGGGTTTGCAGGCTCTTGCATACCAGAAACGGTGTCATTGCTTGTATCACCGTTTACAAAGCGATCAGGATTGATTAAATAAAGCGTGTCTTTATTTGTAAAACCTTGGCGATTAGCACTTTGCTTATCACGGGCATTTAACGGATAAGTAAAGGTTGTGCCATCCTCAGCTTTAAAGGTGAGTATTCCCGCCTTTGCATTATCGCTGATGGTTAAATCTAAAAACGCGTAGTTGGGGTTATTTGTTGTTGTCACCCCTTTAAACTCAACGCCTTTATAAGGCATCATTTGCCATGCTTTGCTGGCAATATTTTCATCGTAAAGCATGACTTGCAGCGAGTTGTTTTGCATCCCTACCCACCAATTTTCTGGTGATGCGGTAATTGCAAAACTTGCAGTCGAGTTGAAAAGCGTGAATGCGGTGGTTAACGCTAAAAATGTCTGTGTTTTTTTCATAATTAATTTTGTACTTTTTCTAAAAATTGACGGTGGCTCGGCAGTTGCTCAACGGCACTATTAATCAAGGTTTTTAAACTACTAAATAGCTCATTTAATTGCTCATCGGATAATGCATCAGCCAATGGGTGATGATCCTCTGCAATGAGTCCTTGCCCTATCATCACTTGCTGCCATGCCACTTCGGCAAATAATTCATCGTCTTCTCTTACGAGCTTGCCGCTGGTTTTAAATAGCTCAATTTTCTTTTTAAGACTGCTTGGAATATCCATACTTTTACAAAAACGCCAAAATGCAGTGTCATCACGCTCAGTTAGTTTGTAATGAAGAATGATAAAGTCACGAATTCGCTCAAATTCTGTTTTACTTTGTTGATTAAATTCATCCACAAGGCATTGCTTAATACCTTGATGTGGAAAAAACTTAATTAAACGAATCGCTGCACTTTGAATTAAATGAATACTGGTCGATTCTAATGGCTCTAAAAAACCGCTCGATAAGCCAATCGATACCACATTTTTATGCCACTGTTTTAAGCGCCGCCCTGTTTTAAATTTAATAAATCGCGGCTCTGTGAGTTGTTTTGCAGGTAAGTTGTCCAACAGCTGTTGTTTTGCCGCTTCGTCTGATAAGAAACGAGAAGAATATACAAGGCCGTTGCCTACACGATGCTGTAATGGAATTTGCCATTGCCAGCCTGAGTCTTTTGCAATCGAGCGTGTATAAGGAATTGCATCCGTTGCTGATTCACTTTGTACTGCAACAGCACTATCACATGGTAACCAGTGTGACCAATCTTCATAGCCGGTATTAAGGGTTTGTTCTATCAATAAAGCGCGAAGGCCGGTGCAATCAATAAATAAGTCGCCATCTATTTGCTCGCCATTTTTAAGCTGCAAAGAGCGAATAAGTCCGCTTTGGTGAGATTGATTAACCGATTCAATTTTGCCTTCAATACGTTTAACGCCCCGTGATTGCGCTAATTCTTTTAAGAATTCGCCATATCGAGTGGCATCAAAATGGTAAGCATAATGTAAGCCCGCTAACTGAGTGTTAGGAATGTGTTTAAGGTGGGCAAATTTATGAGCTTTGGCAGCTTGATAATTAAGTGAAAAATCCCAAAAATCAGGTACATTATTAGCGTGATGTGCTTTTAACCAAAAATGATAAAACTCACAAAACGGAAAATCTTTACCTATCTCACCAAAGGCGTGCATGTAGCTGTGACCTTGGCTGCGCCAATTCTCAAACTCGATACCGAGCTTAATCGTTGCGCCAGTGGCCTCTATAAATTCTTTTTCAGAAATGCCAAGTGCACCATTAAGATGTAAAATAGGCGGAATACTTGCTTCACCTACCCCAACGGTGCCAATTTCAGCTGACTCAACAAGTGTAATTTCGAGCACTTTACCCAGTACTTTATTGAGTAATGCGGCAGTGATCCATCCTGCAGTACCACCACCGGCAATTACAACCTTAGTTATCTTTTTTGAACCCATAGTACACCTAACACCAATTTCAATTTATTGAGTGTAGCTCACTGATACAAAAAAGCCCTTGTAAAACAAATCACAAGGGCAATTTCTATCACTACATTAGCTTATTACAGCTTGTAGCTGAAGCCTAACAGGAATGTACGACCGTAGTCTTGGTAATCACGCACTTGTAGTGAGTTATCACCTTGTAGTGATGTAAACGGCTCTTCAGTGATGTTCTGAACTTGGAATGTTACAGATAAACCGTCAAGGCTCTCTACGCCGCCTTCACTAAAGTCGTAACCAATTTGCGCATCCCAAATTGTTTCGCCTTTAATATCAACTTGTGTAGTCGCAAAACCTAAACCGTATACATCACCTTTAAAATCGCTGCGCTTACGCATGCTAGTACGCGCTTGGAAACCGTTACGCTCAAAGTACACTGTTAAGCTATCGATTTGGTCAGATAAACCAGGTAACTCATACTCATTACCGTTTTGGTCTGTAATATCTTGCTCAACACCTGTGTGACTTGCGATTAAACCAAAGCCATCAAGTGAATCACTAAACATGGTGAACGGCAGTGTTAATGAAAGCTCATAACCCCAAAGGTCACCAGAGCCACCATTTACTTTACCAGAACCAGTACCTGTTGAAGTTGCTGGAATCTCACCTGTTGATGGGTCAGCAACACCGCTCATATCAATTTCGTAAGTACCATCAAAGATCCACTGCGTAATATCTTTATAGAAAAATGCAGCGGCAAAATAACCTTCTTCATGGAAGTAGTTTTCGTAGCTTAAGTCAAAGCCAGTTGCTTCTTTAGGCTCCAGCTCAGGGTTACCACCTGATACACTCCAGTAATTACCGTTTTCATCTGGTTGTTGATTATAAGATGCATTAACTGATGAGTTCATTTCGTCTAAGCGGGCACGAGAAATTGTTTTCGCTGCGCCGAAACGTACGGTTTGCTCTTCATCGATTGCAAATGATAAGTTTAAGCTTGGTAAGAAATGGCTGTAATCGTGACTTACATCTGTTGGAGATACAACGACTAGACCGTCAACTGTGTTAGCAGCGAAGCCTTGTGAAGACTGTTCAGTTTTAACATAGCGAACACCAATGTTACCTGTTACAGGGATTGAACCTAGCTCTGCATTAATGTCTGCTTGAGCAAAGAACGCTGTCACTTCTTCTTGTACTGTCCACGATTGTGTCTTGTGCTTTGAATCAGTTAAGCTTTCTTGAAGTAAGCTGTAGTAGCCATCATTCACTAAAGCATTGGTATCATAAGCAACCATATTGCCCATACCAATGAAATCAAGGCTCGCCGTACCTAAGCGGTATTGCTCTGGGATTGATAACATACCAGGGTTTGAAAGTGAGAAGTCTTTTAACGTCATGAAGTAACCTTCAGACAGTTTACTCTTCTCACGGTCACGATATGACACACCGAATGACACGCGGCTGATATAAGCGTTATCAAGGACTTTGCTTGCAGCAAGCTTCAATGTGCTTAGTTCATCATTGATTTCTGGCGCATTGATAAAGCCATCTTGTGCGGTATTCTCGTATTCAGTACCAGTTAAACCATATTTATCATTCAGAGCAGCACTTGCACCCCAGGATAATGGACCACCTAGTTGAATTAAATCATAATCACTGTAATCAAGGTTATGGCTGAATTGTGCCCCTGTGTTACCACCGTCAAATACATAACCAATATCATCTGCAATGCCATTTGCATCGCCACGACCTGTACCTGAGTAGCTTTCGATACTCCAGATTTGACGTTCAACTTCAGAGCGACTAGCGTCAAACTCAACTGACCAGTCATCACTGATATCGTACTTAGTGTTAAAACCAAATTGAGTTAGCTCTGCATTACGCTCTTCATAGTCATTACGCACTACAACACGTTGACCTTGTGTAACAGCACTGGTTATAAAACCTGAGTCTGCATCAACAACGGCTGAACTAGGGTCGATTGAACCTTGACCCCATGCAAATGGAACTTCGATACCACGTAGGATTTTTTCATCTGAAAAATCCACGTACAAAGCATCGAATGTCATATTTAAACGGTCATTCGGTGCTGCTTCTAACACGAACATGGCTGTATCACGTTCAAGTGTCGATGAGCGTACAAACGGCTTAGCGCCACCTAAGATAGAATAGGTATTACCATCTTCGCCGGTAAATTCTGGGTAGCCCCATGAGTTCCAACGCTTCTCTTGATTTGGAGAGCTCATCGTATTGTAGGCAAATGCAACGCCGATGGTGTCATCAGCAAACTGATCGATATAAGAAATTGTGCCACGAAACCCTTTATCGTCGCCGTCTGGGTTTAATTTATCAAAGCCTGTTTGCTCATATTGACCATTGAACATGATAACTTGCTCACCTTTGCTTAAAGGTTTTACAGTTTGCATGTCAATTACGCCAGCAATACCTTCGGCTTCAATACCTGCACTCGGTGTTTTATATACAGTTACACCGCTCATGATTTCTGATGGGTAAAGGTCAAATTCAACGCCACGGTTGTCACCAATTGACACCTGTTCACGACCATTGAAAGTTGTGGCACTTTCGTTTTCGCTAAAACCACGAACACTAACCCGACTTGCACGTCCATCTAGACGCTGGGCTGTTAAACCAGGAAGACGCGCGATCGATTCAGCGATTGATGAATCAGGTAATTTACCGATATCTTCTGCTGAGATTGACTCAACGACTTCAGGTGTGAAGCGTTTCGTATTAATAGACTCTACAACACTGCCACGAAAACCTTTTACTTCGATAACCTCAACGTTATCATTTTTTGCTTTTTGGTCTTCTTCAGCAGCATACGCTACAAAACTATTTAAACCTGCGGCTGTAAGAGCCAGAGTTAATATACTTGGTTTGAACATAGACATAATGTTTTCCCATTACCCAAATTGTAATGCCAACGTGATGCAGTTATCTGTTTCAGAAAAGCTGTTATTCGCTGACTGATTTTGTTGTCGAGATGAATATTAACGCTCAGCTTATTTTCTTAACAAATTTATGCATACGTATTCAGCCTAGTTCATGCAATTTAAATTTAACAAATATTTTACAGGTGAAATAGTTAAGTTGCTGATTATTATTTATTTATTTTCAAAGCCAAGTAAGGAAATGTGAATGAAACAAAATTGTCTTACTTTAAGCACCCAAACTGGGACCTGACTGTAAAAGCTAATACTTACTAGTGATCAAAGAGGATAGAAAAATTATTACTTCCAATTCAACACAGCGAATGTTAATTGGTCATACCAAAAAACTTGTTGCACCACTTTGTGACAAGCCAGCTATTTTATGCACCACAGTGGATTTTTAGTTGTGTTTTTTAGGACAGTAAAAAATTGGTAAAGAATTTCACATTAAAAATTAATTCAACACACACGACTAGCGTTAATAAATTATGCTGAGTTAAAACGTTAATTTAACGTGCATACGTATGCAGAGTTTTTACAGCCTACCCCCCTTCACGTATGCTTTTGACATTCTGGTAATCCTTGTGAGGTTACCTCTCAGTTTACAGACACTGAATGTCACGATGGAGAAAAACATGACTCAAAAGCAGTGGTATAAAGGTGCGGTTATTTACCAAGTTTATCCGCGTAGCTTCCAAGACACTAATGGCGATGGCATTGGCGATATCAAAGGCATCATTGATCGTATCGATTACATTAAGAGCCTTGGCGTGGATGCAATTTGGGTCTCACCTTTTTTTAAATCACCAATGAAAGATTTTGGTTACGACATCAGTGACTACCGTGACATAGACCCTATCTTTGGTAACCTCGATGACTTTGATGAGTTAATTGCACAAGCACACCAACGTGATATTAAAATTATTATTGATCAAGTATTAAGCCATACATCAGATCAACATCAATGGTTTCTTGATAGCCGTGAAGATAAGACTAACGACAAATCTGATTGGTATGTTTGGGCGGATGCAAAGCCTGATGGTACACAACCAAATAACTGGTTATCAATCTTTGGTGGTCCTGCATGGCAGTGGGAGCCTCGCCGTGGCCAATATTACTTGCATAACTTTTTTGCTGAGCAACCAGATCTAAACTTTCATAATCCTGAAGTACGCAAAGCGGTATTAGACAATGTTGAGTTTTGGCTGAAAAAAGGCGTTGATGGCTTCCGTTTAGATGCCATAAACTTCTGTTATCACGACGCTCAATTACGTGATAACCCTGCAAAGCCACCTGAAAAACGTCAAGGCCGTGGTTTTAGCGAAGACAACCCGTATGCGTTTCAGTATCACTATTACAACAATACGCAGCCCGAAAACCTGAGCTTTATGCAAGACATTCGTGCCCTTTTGAATAAATACCCAGGTACTGTTGCATTAGGTGAGATTTCATCTGAAGACTCATTAGCAACCATGGCTGAATACACATCAGGCGGTGACAAGCTGCATATGGGCTATAGTTTTGAGCTACTAACTAATGACTACAGCGCAGAATATATTCGCACAACCGTCAACACGTTAGAGCAACGCATGACAGAAGGCTGGCCTTGTTGGGCATTTAGCAACCATGACGTAGAGCGTGTCGCTAGTCGCTGGAGTCAAGGTGAAAAAATTGAGCCACAGCAATGTAAAATGTTAACTGCCCTACTTGCTTCGTTACGTGGTAGCGTATGTATGTATCAAGGCGAAGAGCTAGGTTTGGGTGAAGCCGAAGTCGCGTTTGAAGACTTACAAGACCCATATGGCATTACATTCTGGCCAAACTTTAAAGGTCGCGATGGCTGTCGTACGCCTATGCCATGGGATGCAAGTGATGCAGAACAAGCAGGCTTTTCTACAACAAAACCATGGTTGCCAGTGGGCGATGCCCATAAGGTCGCAGCGGTAAGTACACAAGACCAAGATAAAGATTCGATTTTAAACGCTTACCGTGAATTTATGGCATGGCGTAAAGATAAAAACGTACTATTAGAAGGTGATATTGAATTTATTAATACAGAAGAACCTGTACTTGCTTTCTATCGTGCTTTGGACGGCGTTAAAATACTTTGTGCATTCAACTTAGGTGCACAAAGTAGCGAGCTTGTTATCGCAGATACTATATCTTCACAGCATAGTGAGCTCTCTCATCACACAGCTGAATTAAACAATAATAAGGTCACTCTGCCCGGGTTCGGTTGCTTTTATGCAACCCTGAATTAAACATCAGTTGTTAAAGCCAAGCCCTGCAATTGCAGGGCTTTTTCATGATTGTAGCGCTATCAATGATTCATCGTCTTACTGTTAATATAATCCGTTAAAGCAAATAACACCCCAGAGACCACAAATGTGACGTGAATTAATACTTTCCAAAGTAGTTCATCAGTGGAGTGATTATTCGAGCTGATAAACACCTTTAAGAGCTCAACAGCGGATATGGCCACGATAGCACTGATCAATTTCATTTTCAGGCCAGAGAAACCAACTTTTCCCATCCACACAGGGCGGTCTTCATGGTTTTCGATATTCAACTTTGAAACAAAGTTTTCATAACCACTGAAGATGATAATAAGTAGCAACCCTGCTAATAAAGCAGTGTCTACTAAGGTTAAAATACCAACTAGCAACTCTTGATTTGAGGCAGTAAACGTATTTAAGGCCATGCTGTACAAATATTTAAAGAACTTCAGTAGTAACAAAACAACAGCGACTAATAAGCCAATAAAGAACGGCGCTAATAACCAACGCGACCGAAAAATAAAACTCTCAACAACTTGCTCTACCTTGGTCGGTACTTTCTTTACTTTTGAATTTGTCACTTGCTCAGACATAACTAGATTCACTTTCCTTTTAAAATTAGGAAGATAATACGTGGAATTAGGGGCGTATAGCTAGTATTGCAGCCAAAAATATTGGTTGTTTCTTGTTTATCTTTACGATAAAAAAATTTCGTTATCTTTTTTAGAAATTTAGTTTATAACTTCATTCAAGCAAAGTGGGTTACACATTGCGCACCATTACTGTGTGATAAGCCAGTAATAATTAATTTTGTTGATTAGGAATAATTAAATGAAAAAAGCATTGCTAGCACTGATTTTGGCGCCGGTATTGACTATGTCTGCATCAAATGCAATCGCTAACGAAGCACCTGAAGCATCAGCTGAAATGATCAAAGAATACACTGAAATGTGTTTAAACTGGGCTAAAGATGATGACATCAGCAATGACGAGCTTAAACCTTACGTTTTAAAATGCGTGAATGATGAGCTTGAAGCTGAAGGCTACAAAAAAGTAAACGACGTACAAATCTAGCGTTTATAATTCAGATTAAAAAAACCGGAGCTGACACAAAGAGGTGCACTCCGGTTTTTTATTTTACTAATATTAATTCACTTAATTAAGCGAATTAATATAAAAAGACACGTTACTTTTTAGCTTTGCTGGCCGCTTTTTTCTTCGCGGGAGCTTTCTTTTTGCTCTCTTCTACCCATTTGCCATTTTGGTAGTGTGCTGTCCAGCCTGTGGCTTTACCGTCGACTTCACTCATAACATACTGTTCTTTGTTTTTACGACTGTAACGTACTACAGCAAGGTTACCATCAGGGTCTTGCGTCGGTGCTTCAGCTAAATAATAAAACTTCTCTGAAATACGATCTTTAAAACGCTTAAGCTCTTCAACTTTTGGCGCACGTGTTTCCCGTGATTTCGGAAAAGTATTTGCAGCTAAGAAAATACCGGATGCTCCGTCCCTTAGGACAAAATAAGCTTCTGACTTTTCACACTCAAGCTCAGGTAAATGAACCGGATCTTCTTTTGGTGGTGCGGCTTCGCCATTTTTAAGTAACTTACGTGTATTCTTACACTCTTCATTACTACAGCCGAAGTATTTACCAAAACGACCTGACTTTAACTGCATGTCTGCACCACATTTATCACATTCGATAATGGGGCCGTCGTAACCTTTAATTTTAAAGGTGCCTTGCTCAACAATATAACCCTTACACGCAGGGTTGTTACCACACACATGCAACTTGCGTGTTTCATCAATTAAGTATGAATCCATCGCCGTTTCACAAATAGGACAACGCTTCATTTGCATTAATGTTTCTGTTTCAACATCTTCTACATCAGCAGCAATCGCTTCATCGCCTGGCACCAAATTCATGGTTGTTGTACAACGTTCTTTCGGTGGTAGGTTGTAACCTGTACAGCCCAAGAACACACCCGTTGATGCAGTACGAATACCCATCTTACGGCCACATGTTGGGCAATCAATATCTGTTTCAACCATCTGGTTTTGGCGCATTCCGCCTTGCTCTTCATCTCCAGAGGCTATTTCTAACTGCTTAGAAAAGTCCGCGTAGAATTTATCAAGCACCTGTGTCCAAACACGTTCGCCTTCAGCAATATCATCTAATCGACCCTCCATTTTAGCGGTGAAGTCGAAATTCATGAGATCTTCAAAGTTCTCTACTAAGCGGTCAGTAACAATCTCTCCCATTTTCTCGGCAAAGAAACGACGGTTTTCAACACGTACGTAACCACGGTCTTGAATCGTTGAGATAATGGATGCGTATGTTGATGGGCGACCAATACCACGCTTTTCAAGTTCTTTAACTAAACTTGCTTCGCTAAAGCGAGCTGGTGGTTTAGTGAAATGCTGTTTAGGATCAAGCTCAACAAGAGTGAGAACTTCACCCTCTTTCACCGCAGGTAAGGATTGATCTTCTTCATTTTTCTTGCGCACAGCAGGCTGAACTTTTGTCCAACCGTCAAAGCGAAGTACACGACCTTTCGCTTTCAATTGATAATCACCAGCAGCCACTGTCAGAGTTGTTAAATCGTACTCTGCAGGCACCATTTGACATGCCACAAATTGACGCCAGATTAACTCGTACAGCTTTTTAGCGTCTGCTTCAACACCATCTAAATGTCCAGACAGCACCGTTACACTTGAAGGACGAATTGCTTCGTGCGCTTCTTGTGCATTGCCCTTTGAGCTATAACTGATAGGTGCCTTTGGTAAGTATTTATCACCAAATTGCTCTGAAACGTAATCACGACACATTTCAACTGCATCTTTTGACAAGTTAGTTGAATCGGTACGCATATAGGTAATGTGACCCGCTTCATAAAGACGCTGTGCCAACATCATGGTCTTCTTAACACCATAACCTAAGCGTGTACTGGCAGCCTGTTGCATGGTTGAAGTAATAAACGGTGCGCTCGGTTTACTCTTACTTGGCTTTTCTTCAACGCTAATGACTTTGTAGTCAGCTTTTTCAAGTTCACTAACAGCAGACATCGCCTGCTCTTCATTAACGGGCTTAAATGCTTTATCAGCGTGTTTTGTAACTTCTAATCGTAATGCTGATTCGGTATTTTTGACATCAGCATGAATATCCCAGAACTCTTCAGGTACGAAGGCTTTGATTTCGCGTTCACGTTCAACCAGTAATCGAACTGCAACAGATTGCACGCGACCAGCTGATAACCCTCGGGCTACTTTCGCCCAAAGTAGTGGCGAAACCATAAAACCAACAACACGGTCTAAGAAACGGCGAGCTTGTTGTGCATACACCATGTCAGTGTTAAGTTCACCCGGTGTTTCGAAAGCTTGTTGAATTGCATTCTTGGTAATTTCGTTAAAAACAACACGCTTGTATTTTTCTGGCTCACCACCAATAATTTGCTCGAGGTGCCACGCAATGGCTTCCCCCTCTCTATCCAAATCGGTTGCGAGATAAATTTGATCAGCGTTCTCTGCCAGTTTTTTTAATTCTTGAACGACCTTTTCTTTGCCTGGTAGCACTTCGTAGTGTGGTTCCCAACCCTTTTCAGGGTCGATTCCCATGCGGGCAACCAAGTTCTTATAATCGCGTTGCTTTTTATAGGCAGCTTTGTCTTCTGGTGACATTTTGCGAACTTCAGCAGGTGTTTTTGTTGCTGCCGTTTTTGCTTTGCCTGAACCTGAAGTCGGTAGATCACGTACATGCCCAACACTGGACTTAACGATAAAATCATTACCTAAGTATTTATTAATTGTTTTAGCCTTTGCTGGAGACTCTACAATTACAAGTGATTTTCCCATAGCTGCCTATTTCTGACCAAGAATTTTAAAGTTTTTTGCTCCTATAAATGTATATCCATCACATTATCTAAATAAGTATGATTTATTAACATTAGAGCACGAATATTTATAGGTATATCTACAAACACCAATTGTTACAAGCTTTTAATCGAAACTTTTCGATATTGACTGAATAATTAAACAATTTTTGTTGCTATTTTAGACAAATTAGCATTTTGCGGTATTTTTATGGGGAATATATAGAACAGCAACAAAAATGCCAACCTTATGGCTGGCATTTTTTAAAAATTATCTTAAAACGAAAGATTATCTGTCATCAAAAATTGCAATTGATTTACTGACAGTTTTGCTTCCACCAAGCTGGTTTTCAAACTCAAACGTTATCGTTAGAACGCCATCTTGATCTTGGTTACCATCCGTTTCTCGCGCAATTCTGACATCCGAATACATAGTTGTATCGCGATTAGTGCTAGGAATCAACTCTTGATGCTGAATAATAGAAAAGTCACCATTATTAGCAGAAATCGAAACGCGTGTGCCTGCAGGTAACGGATTGCCAAATTCATCACTATAATAGATACGAATATTAATACCAGCTAAGCCAATATCGAGCGTTTCAGGGTCAGTTTCATTAGGGTCGTTCGCATCAAAGTCTGGATTCGGACGCGCAGCAACAGATAAATCAAGCTCTGCAACATCACACCACTGTGGTGCATCAGAGACTTCAAACTGACCAGCCAAAGAATCTGAACAGTCAGCAGGGACTAAAACTTCAAAAGGCGGTGACACAACATCATCCGATTTTAAAACTGCAAAACGTACATACGGTTCATCACCTGACATGACAAGTTCGATTTGTCGGCGAACCTCTATTAACTCGCGCGTACACTGCCCTGCGTTAAATGCAGCTTCGCTACATAGCAAACCATTGTACTTACCGTCCGCATTGTCGTAAACACCATTGTTGTTAAGATCGCGCCATGTTTCGTTATGCCCACCGCGCGAGTTTTTCTCTGAACATGGGTCTGAATCAGCGTCATAGTCTTCACGATTAGCATCGCTACAATTGGCCTTATCGAAGCTGTTGTTTTCGTTATGGTCGTTGAAAGCTTCTGGTAAATCATATAAAGCGTAATATTCACCAATATCAAACAAACCATTACGACGAGTTACATCAGCTGTCGTTTCTTCGTCCTCAAAGTTTTCTTGCCCTTTTGCGACAGCAAGAATACTTGTTCGGCCTCCGCGCACAACCCCTTCAGGATCATTTTTAGCTCGCAATAAAGTACCGATACATGGCGCTGCATTACCAAAGTAAGGGTCGCAGTTAATTTCGTTTGTTTTCGGGTTAAAACCCTCTCTCGTTGCAGAGTTGCCGTCGATTTCACCAATGCGATTGCCCCATTTATAATCATAAAAAGGTCTTTCACCTTGCGAGCGCCATGTAATTTCGCACAAAGCATTATTGGTGCGACAAACAGCTTCACGATTTTGCGGACCGATAACACCTGACTCTGTGAGTACCGTTGCTTCAACTCCGTCACTATTAAACTGATTAAATTGATCACCAAAATACACGGTTAATGGAATTGTTATACCATTATAGTTAAGTGCGTTAGGGTTAAATACAGTCGGGCTAAGATCAAAGCTATTTTGATCAGTCACCCCTGAGTACAATGCGAGTTGTGATGAAACAGCATTAATTTGCTCAGCCAGTGGAACTAAGTGAAGTTTTCCATCTGGGCAGATTTTGTTGTTGGGCTCTGTGCTACAAAGTTCTACTTCATCAGTCCAACAAGATAAATCATCACCTTCTGGTAAAGCGGCAACATCCTCTTTTGATACAAAACATGCTTTAACAACAAGCGGCCCTGGCACAATACCCGATGTTACCGTGGTTTGTACTACACCATTATTATCTGTGTTAGCACTGCGCTGTGTAAGCTTTGCTAAGCCAACTGAGTCAGTTAATTTAAAATCAATACGCTGCTGCGGTGATACAATGCCATCGGCATCAAGTAAGCGAAAACGCACCACAGATTGAGTTGGTAAACCGCCTTCACCCGGAGGAAGTGCAATGACGGGTTCAGATACATCAATAAATTGAATCGATTGCACAGCAGATACTTCAACAGGAATCGTCGTTGAGGCCGTAAAGTTTTTACCGCCTGTTTCAACAGTGATATTTACCACATCATCAATTGAACAACCATTTGCTCTATAAGTAGAACTAGCAATACCCCCAGATGATTTTACTGATGCATCTATCGTTGAGTCGTTGCTCGCAACGCACGTAGAACTAAACTCCACATCTGTTGGTGTGGTGTATAAGTTTCCTTCTTCATCACGAAGAGTTACTTCTATAACAGTACTCCCCCCTGCTTTTAACGGTATTACGTTACCATTGCCATCAAAATTTAAGCCGTTATCTACATCCAAAGTAAGATCTGCAATACCAACAGCAAAGTTAATATTCGCTGATTCATCCAAAGACGACACTGAAATAGTTCCTGCTCCGCCAGTATTACCCGGTTGTAATTTAAGCAGTGCAATACCAAAGTTATCTGTTAATGCTCTGCCAGATGAAGGAAGAACTGAACCTAGATCAGTCGTTACATCAACAAGTGCATTCGCAACGCCATCACCACTTTGCTCGTCCGTGACTGCAACGAATAAATCACCTAGCTCAGCAGAAGAAATAGAATTAGAGACAGTACAACCAGATGCTTGTGAAGTTGGGTCTAACCTAACGTTGTTTCTATTTTCATCCCATGAAGGGTTACAGCCGGTTAGCAATGAAACCGAGACTGAATACTGAGCCAATTCAGTTGATGCATCATCACCATTTGATATAAAACCAGCAACTTGCGTGATTGTTTCACCATTGTCATCCATATAGCTGGCAAGCACTTGTCCAGCCCCTTTTGAATCACCACTGCTCAATGTAACAGACGCTTCACCACTACTGTTTGTTAGAGCTGTACCAAGAACAGGCGTTATTCTGCCTGTAAAATTCGTTGTAAATGAAATTAGTTGACCATTTAGAGGTGTACCTGAGTCAAGTAAGGTTGCCGTTACAGTCCCTTTGTTTTCTTTACTAACAGGGTTGTCGGCTGTGAATTCCAAACCGTTAACATCACGGATTGATAAGCTCAAGGTTACGTTTTCTACAACCCCTGGCTCTACCGTTTCTGAACCATCTAAAGACCCGCCGTCTTTTTCTAGTGAACCACCACCGCCACAAGCGGCTAATAATGAGCTAAAAACTATAATACTCAGCCATCGCATTAAAGGCATCGACCTCTCCCTAGTTAGCTATTTCTATACTTAATTTGTTGTTTACCTAATATTAACCTAAAACCTGAACGAATATCATAATTTTTTTATTCAATTCAGGACGAATTAATTTCAATATTTAGCGATTTTTTCTGTATAAAAATTTACATGCTGGTAGGCTATGGCAAAATTTATAAAAATATAGATTAGGTGTATGTCAAAAGTCCGTTCATTGAGTCTCACATCTCGCATCATGATTGGTATGGTGCTAGGTGTAGTAGTAGGTTTTATTTTTCAGGCAATTTTAGCGGGTGAAGACGATTTCCTTATCCCATTAGGGTTATTCTCTTTGCCTATTAAAGCATTTTTTGTCGATGGTATTTTTCACGTTGGTGGGCAAATATTCATTGCTAGTTTAAAGATGCTCGTTGTGCCTTTAGTATTTGTCTCACTTGTATGTGGTACATGTAGCTTAAGTGACCCTAAAAAGCTTGGCCGCTTAGGTGGAAAATCAATCTTGCTGTATTTATTTACCACTGCTATCGCTATTACTGTCGCAATTACACTGGCATTGATATTTAACCCAGGTGAAGGTATTAACCTACCATCGGATGCTAATTACAGTGCAAAAGAAGCGCCAACACTGGCTCAAGTGATCATTGGTATGTTTCCGACTAACCCTATTGATGCGATGGCCAGTGGCAACATGCTCCAAGTTATTGTATTTGCATTATTATTTGGTATTGCAATGGCTCTTAGTGGGAAAGCAGGAAAACGTGTCGCGAGCGTATTTGAAGACTTAAATACCGTTATCTTGAAACTAGTGACTTTATTAATGAATATTGCACCGTATGGTGTTTTCTTCTTAATGGCGAAACTATTTACCACTATTGATTTGAAACTAATTAAAAGCCTCGCTCTTTACTTTAGTATTGTTGTGTTAGCCTTATTTATCCATGGCTTAGTTAACTACAGTATCCTTCTCAAAGTATTAACGGGCCTTAGCCCTGTAACTTTCTTGAAGAAAATGAAAAATGCATGTTTATTTGCTTTCAGTACCTCAAGTTCAAGTGCGACAATGCCTATCACTTTAGAGACAGCGAATAAAAAACTAGGCGCACATAACTCAGTTGCATCTTTCACAATCCCATTAGGTGCAACCATCAACATGGATGGTACGGCTATCATGCAAGGTGTTGCGACTGTGTTCATCTCTCAAGTTTTCGCTGTCGACTTATCTATTTCTGATTACTTAATGGTTATTCTAACGGCAACACTTGCGTCAGTGGGCACTGCAGGTGTACCAGGCGTTGGTTTGATTATGTTAGCCATGGTATTAAACCAAGTTGGACTTCCTGTTGAAGGGATTGCAATCATTATTGGTGTGGACCGTTTACTTGATATGACACGCACCGCGGTTAACGTGACAGGTGACTGTATGGTGACATGTGTTGTTGCAAAGTCTGAAGGGCAATTAGACGAAGATGTATTTAATGACCCTGATGCGGCTAAAGACTTAGAAGATTATCATAAGTCTATAAACTAGATTCACCATTGAAAAACCCGCATATTAATGCGGGTTTTTTATCGTTTTTCGTTAAGGGTTCATTCCTTTAAAACGCGATACTAAATTAACTCCAGCCTTACTGATACTTGTACTCAAACCGATCGCCAGCTTATCACTTAAGTTCTTTTTGATTGTGTATTTCACTTTGTAAATCTGACGCTCACTCGCCTGACTTAAGAGGATATCATCACTGGTATCTATTCTATCAACAAGCCCTTTATCAAAGGCTTGAGTAGCAAACCAATGTTCGCCTGTTGCAACTGTATCTATGTCAAGTGAAGGTCGTTGCTCGCTAACAAAAGTTTTGAATAAGCCATGAGTTTGCTCTATTTCCTCTTTAAACTTTTCGCGCCCTTTGTCTGTGTTTTCGCCAAATAATGTTAGTGTGCGCTTATATTCACCCGCAGTAATTTGTTCGAACTCAACATCATTCTTTTTCAGTATTTTATTAAAGTTAGGTATTTGGGCTATCACTCCAATAGAGCCAACAATAGCGAAAGGAGCTGCAACAATTTCATTCGCCACACATGCCATCATATAACCACCACTGGCAGCAACTTTATCTATGGCTATCGTTAGGTGAATTCCTGCATTACGAAGGCGTTGTAATTGCGACGCAGCCAAGCCATAACCATGAACAACCCCACCACCGCTTTCTAAGCGAACGAGTACTTTATCTTTTTCTTTGTCAGCAATAGTAAGAATTGCTGTAATTTCTTCACGTAAGCTGTCTACCTCATGGGCATCAACACTGCCATTGAAGTCGATGACATACAGCCGAGCTTTTTTCTCATCACTTGAGGTTTTTTTGCTCTTCGCTTTTTGCTGTTTTAAATGCGCTTTGAGCTCCTTTTTTGAAAGAGTGTTCTCAATAAAGCTCTGTTTTAGATCTTCAAGCTGCTCACTCAAGTCATCTATTTGTATTTCGCCCTTTTTCGATTTTGGCTTTGCTGCTGCGCCAACTGCAATTGCGGCAATGATTGCTATGGCAATAACAAAGGTGATGGTTTTGGCGAAAAACAGCCCATATTCGTATAAAAATTCCAAACAAATTCTCCACTTAATGTTAGTTCGCCACAATTTAACATGCTTTTTCATAAAAAAAAGCCACATGATGTGGCTTTTTACTTAATTGGTTAATTTAGTTTTTAGTCAGTGACTAAATCGGTATTAGTGACTTGCAAGTACTGACCACGGCTCGCTAAGAAAGTGGCTATTTGCAATTGCATTTCAGACGTTGCAGCTGCACTTTCCTGTGCAGTAGCGCCTGAATCAGGCGTAGCCACAGGCGTTAATACCGAACTGTGATGACCCTTAGTAAATTTCACAACATAGCTCATAGGCTCCGCTGTTGGCCCCTGAGATTGAGCCACTGTTGCTAAGCCCATCAAGTTAGCAAGTGGTAAACTGCCTGCGATAGGGTTAGAAGCTACCATAGGTGGAATAACTTGGTCAGGCTTATTGTTAGCGCCATCACCAACAACGACACTCATATATGTTGGCGTGCCAAGTGCCGCAACTGATGCTGCGTAATTAGTAGGATCACCACTATCAAGGGCTGTCTGTGCCGCAAAAGCAAACTGTGTTACTACCCCTTGAATATTTGCTAGTTTTGCTGTTTCCCCTGCCATTGTTAACGAGCCAATGTACTCTTTGTAACCACAACTGACATAAGCAGTTTGATCTGCTGCTAGCGTGCCACAGTTAGACACAGCTTCATTTTGTAAGTACGAGCTAAATTCTGCAGACTCACTAATGCCAGCAGCAAGTAACACCGAACCTTGCACGAATGGGCCAAACGTTGCCGAATCAATTAAGAAACTTGCAATACCACCACCGCCACTGGCAAGTGCAACACTCTTCACATTGAAAAGTGGGTCAACCTGAGGATCAAGAGGATTATTCGTCACTGCAACAAAAGCAGGCGCAACAACTGAACCTAGTGAATGTCCTACGAATGACACATCTTGAGTGTTTAAATCAGTCGCACCAGAAAAGTTTAAACCTAAGCGTAAACCCAATAAATCAGCAACTGATTGACGTAAGCTGTCACGTGCTACAAGTAAAGACTGCAAATTCATGTAACTGAGTACGGAACCCGTTGATGCGTTGAAGTCGTCAACACCATCTCCATTTACATCAACACCACGCTCACCATGCATTGGGTGGTCGATAGCAGCCGTTGCAAAACCTTGGATAGAAAGCTGAGCAGTGATTGCTAACATATCTTCTTTCTTAGACGTAATACCGTGCTGAAGAATCACTACCGGCCAGCCACCTTCAGGCATTACCAAAGCATCTAGACCAATTTGGCTTCGAACAAAGTTAATGACGGGTAAAATAGGCTTAGTAATTTGCACCGGTACATTCGCAATGCTTTGCGTTTTAGGGATTGTATTGTATTTAGTTAAGTGCTTAGTTTGGTCAAGGCCTAGGTCACGTAACTTACCGCCACTGAGCGCCATACATAATGCATCATTTTCACTAATTGGATCTGTCGGGAACGATGCACCTGCTGAAGAGGCGTAACCAAGTACCGCTACACCGCTGTCACACATACCTTGCCAGTATGTCGCAGCTAAATCACTTACCTCAGTGCCTGTTGGTGTTGCAAGGTACATAGGTAGCATTACACTGCCTTTTTGATACTGAACCCCAGCAAAAGCAGGTGACAAACCTGTTACCCCTTGTGATGCAAATACTTGTTCAACAGTAATCACTGGTTGCTCAGGAATTTGTACCGTTGGTCTTGGTAAAGCCGCTTGCGTTAAACTTGCTGCTAGTAATTGTTTGACTGTACCCAGCACTTGACCTGCCGACTGCATGGTCATAGCCGCACTAAAAATGATTTCATCTTTAGAAATTGCACCACCTGATGTTACAGCGTTTTCATAACTATTGATGACCGCTTGTAACGATTTTTGTGCGTCTGTAATAAGGGTTGTTTCTTCACTAACCAACGCATAAGTAGATGATGGCTCAATTGAGCGACCTTCTGAGTCCATTAGCGAGGTTGTTAAAACATTGATGTAGCTACTACCTGCTTTAAACGGTTTCAATGGTATAACAGCCACAGCATCACCAGAGCCTTGGGTAATAAAATCGACACCAAATGTGAGCTCTGACACTAATTTACAGGCAATACCTGCAGGTACTTGTGAGCATGCTTCATCCGTTTGGCTGGCTCCCATAACGACTTCAAAAATGCGCACTGCGCCAGGTGAGGCAGCAGATGTAGCATCTAAGCTAACACCCGCAGGAAAAGTAAGATCGATTTTAAACGGAGTTTGTGTAGACCAACCATCTAGTGCACCTAATGCTAACTGTGGATCGGCATAGGCAGCACGCTCTACGCTCACATTATTCTCATCAAGTTCACCAGGAATATTAAGCGTGCCATCAAGTGTGCCACTCATGAGTAAATCGTTGGGTACAGAGATAACACCATTAGCAGGGTCAAACTTAACTGTCGCGGTTGGCACAATGGGGGGATTGTCATTTTTTACATCTTCTAATGTTTCTCCTCCACCGCAACCTGTAATGGCTGTTGCAACGGCCAGTGAAAGTAGCATTTTTTTCATAATATCGCTCCGCGAAAATCTTATTGTTATTGTGTGTTCATATTTAAAAGTAGCTAAAAAGATACCTTTAGTTAAGTTAATTTAATGTAATTAGGTTATTAATAAGACATTAGACCAGTTAAAGTTAACGTAAAGTTTTAATTTTCGCCACCTTAATTTGCAATAAATTCGATAACTTGGCTTTTTGCTATGGTAAAATATGGAAAAATTTAACCGATGGTACTTTTATGCACAATTACAAAGCCGCAGAAAACGCGCTAAAAGACAAAGTTATTTTAATTACTGGTGCTGGTGATGGAATTGGTCGCGTAGCAGCCTTAACCTATGCAAAACATGGTGCTACGATCATTTTGCTTGGTAAAACAACCAGCAAACTAGAAGCTGTTTACGATGAAATCGTTAATGCAGGCGGCCCTCAGCCAGCGATTGTTCCAATGGATCTTAAAGGTGCTACAAAACAAAACTATCGTGACCTTGCTGCAACAATCGAACAGCAATTCGGCAAACTTGATGGCTTAGTAAACAATGCAGGTATTCTAGGTTCGCTTGGTCCGCTTGAGCACTTCTGCGTGTCAACATTTGAAAACATCATGAAGGTTAATGTTACCGCACAGGCACTTATCACTAAGTACATGTTCCCTATTTTAAGAAAATCACCTAGCGCATCGGTTATTTTTACCTCTTCAGGTGTAGGTCGCCAAGGTCGCGAATTTTGGGGTGCATATGCTATTTCAAAGTTTGCAGTAGAAGGCATGATGCAAACATGGGCTTGTGAAGTAGAAAAAACAAATATCCGCATTAACTGCATTAACCCTGGCGCGACGCGTACGTCTATGCGTGCATCAGCCTATCCAGGAGAAGATAAAGATAAGTTAGCAACCCCTGAGGATCTTATGCCTACTTACCTTTATCTAATGAGTGATGACTCAAAAGATATCAATGGTCAATCTTTAGATGCGCAACAAAAATAACTTTTGTGCTGTTGACGAATGATTAACCAATAAAAAACCTTACTCTCGAGTAAGGTTTTTTATTTTCTAGTATCTAACGACGCTTAGGCTGCTTAACGCGTTGATTATGCTTTTTAACAGCTTTACGAATTTGGTTTATCTTGGCCCGTTTTTCTTTACGCTTTTCAGGTATAACTGATAATTTTGTTTGCGTTTCTCGACCCAATTGAACAGTTTTACGCAAATAGTTAACTGTATCCAAATCAAGCTCTGCCCACCCACCTTGAGGCAAGCGTTTATCTAGCTCTAACTTACCGTAACGAATACGAATAAGACGAGATACTTCCACATCTTGTGATTGCCATAAACGACGAACTTCGCGGTTGCGTCCCTCAGTTAAGGTCACATTAAACCAACGATTTATTCCTTCACCACCTAATGGTTTAATATTTAAAAATTTCGCAGGTCCATCATCCAGTTCAACCCCTTTGGTTAAGTTACGTAAGGTCTCATTCGTTACTTCACCAAATACCCGTGCAGAATATTCGCGCTCTACTTCATAGCTGGGATGCATAAGGCGATTAGCAAGCTCACCATCATTGGTAAACAACATTAATCCAGCGGTATTAATATCCAGTCGACCCACAGCAATCCAACGCTCACCATCTACTTTAGGGAGACGATCGAACACAGTACGGCGACCTTCAGGATCTTTGCGAGTACATAACTCGCCTTCTGGCTTGTTATACATAAGCACACGACAAATCCGGTCAGCTTTATCTTCAACTTTTACTACGTGTCCATCAACACGAATTACATCAGTTGCTTCAACACGATCGCCCAAACGAGCCACTTTGCCATTGACACTTACTCGATTTGCATCGATGTATTTTTCCATCTCACGACGTGAGCCCACACCAGCACGGGCCAATACTTTTTGTAACTTTTCAGTTTCTACATTACTCATTCAGATAGTTCTCTCACAGAAGGATCGCTCAAAAGCTGGTTAATTTTACTTTCCTGTAATTCAGGTAAGGGTGGTAATTCATCTAAACCAGCTAATGAAAAATAGTCTAAGAAAGCGGATGTTGTAGCATACAAAGCCGGACGTCCTGGTACCTCTTTGTGGCCTACAACCCTTATCCACTCTCTTTCTAATAAGGTTTTAATAATCCCTGAGCCGACAGTAACCCCTCGTACTTGTTCGATTTCACCACGCGTAATGGGTTGCCTGTAGGCAATCAAAGATAATGTTTCTAATAGTGCTCTTGAGTATTTAGGTGCGCGCTCTTGCCAAAGATTTGCAAGCCATGGTGCTAAGCTTGCGCAGGCCTGAAATCGATAACCGCTGCCAACTTCAACCAATTTTATGCCGCGTGTTTGATAATGTGTTTGAATGTTTTCAATTGCATTATTAATGCGTGCCATAGAAACGCTTAAATCAGCCAATACTGTCTCTTTTAAATGACGTTTAGATAAAGGTTTACCTGCTACAAAAATCGCGGCTTCTATGATTTCGACTAACTGTTCATCACTAATACGTTTTGCGGCCATGGGTTACTATAGGTCATTTAAATCACTAACGCTCTATTATGACAGAAGTCTTGCTAGGTTGGAAAAATTATTACAAAAAAAGCCAGTGTAATACACTGGCTCCAAACAATGTTTATATTTGAGCTAAATTACGAGCTTTTTTTAACCATGTCTAATGCGTCATCTTCAGCAACATCACTACCATGTTCAGTGATGTAGCTAATAAACTCATTACGGCTTACGCGCTTGTCCTTATTAGTATCCATATACCCAAAATGGTTGGCAATATCGTCATCATCAGCCTCTTCAACCGAGATATAACCATTTTTATCGTTATCTAAGGATTTAAAATCATTTTCGATAGGATCAAATTGAGCTATTTCAGCTTTAAACGCCGACTCAGAGACTTCGCTATCTTCCGCAACTTTACCCGTATTAAGCTGCATGTAAGCATTAAACTCACTTCGGCTGATTTGTTCATCCATATTAGTATCGATATTTGAAAAATGTGCCCAAATTGCATCATCATCTGCTTCTGTTTTAGAGATGTAACCATCGTTATCATTATCTAAACTGCCAAAATCGCTGTCTATTTTTGCTAAAGAGTTGCTTGCAGAGCATGCTGAAAGACTAAGAGCCGCTAAAATTGTTGATGCTAGAGTTAACTTGTTCATAAGACATTTCCTTGTAGTCGATTAGATTCGCTTGGACTAATACAAGTTGAATGCCAAAACACCTTACAGCCTAAAATCAAGCACTTAGAAAGCAGTTAAGTTGTAGTTAAGACTATGATTTAGCAAGCTTTTCATACTTACTGTAATTTTTTCATAAAAAAAGCGCTCCAAAGAGCGCTTTTTACAAATAAGTTTAACATACCGATTAAATAGCCGCGTTTTGGTAACGCTTAACGAACTCTGTTACTGCTTCACCGTTACATTTTAAGGTATTTAAGTTACCAATTTTTTCACGTACAGGTGTCAAACCTTGCTTAAGTGCTGTGATGCAAAGTTGCGTTTCTTTTTGCTCATTTTTAGCAAAAACTTCAACTGATACTTTCGAAGTCGCTTTTTGTGACTCTGCTTTTTTAGCAATGTCACGAATGTCGACACCATTACACTCAATACTTTTAGAAAAACGCGACATCGCAATACCATGCTTTGTCGCTTCTTTACGTGCAGCGGTAAACCCTTCGTTTGCACTCAGACTACATAACTTAGATTCAATACGATTATCAGCTGAGAAATATTGTGGATTGCTTGCCAATGAGCCAAATGAGATACATGCAAGTGAAAGCATCACTAATTGTTTTTTCATGGTTTACCTTTTAAGTGTACATAATTTGAACGGTTAATCTGCGCGCATTATATAAACAAAAAAGAACAAATCAATTAAATATATTATTTAATATTTTAATTAATATCGAGTTAACAATGCGTTTAACTAAACCCTCAATTGATCAACATTTAAACAGTGCATTTTTCTTTCTTTGCTCATGAATAGCGCCACATTTGATGGTAGAATTACGTTACTTCCTTTAAAGAAAAATAAACTAAGGTGCATGATGAAGGTTATCTCGTTCAACATAAATGGACTTCGCGCTCGCTTACATCAACTACAAGCGGTGATAGATAAACATCAACCAGATATCATTGGCTTACAAGAAATCAAAGTTCATGATGAAGCTTTCCCACTCGAAGACGTGCAAAAAATGGGTTATCACGTTTATTTTCACGGTCAAAAAGCCCATTACGGCGTGGCAATGTTATGTAAACAAGAACCTAAATCGGTAGTGAAAGGCTTTGCAACTGATACAGACGAGTCGCAACGTCGTATGATCAGCGTGACTGTAACCCAACAGAATGGCCGTGACTTAACTGTTATGAACGGTTACTTTCCACAGGGCGATAATATTGCTCACGAAATTAAATTCCCTTACAAACGTCAGTTCTATAAAGATTTAATGACCCACTTAGAAGTCAATCACACGCCTGAGGAAGATGTTATTGTGATGGGCGACATTAATATTTCACCTACTGATCTCGACATTGGTATTGGTGAACCAAACCGCAAACGCTGGTTAAAGACTGGTAAGTGCTCTTTTCAACCAGAAGAGCGTGAATGGTTAAGTATATTATTAAACTGGGGCTTTAAAGATACTTTCCGTGAACTTTACCCTGAAAAAGTCGAACAATACTCGTGGTTTGATTACCGCTCAAAAGGTTTTGATGACAACCGAGGCCTACGTATCGATGTAATTTTAGCAACTCCAGCCCTTGCTGAGCGTTGTGTTGAGTCTGGTATCGATTACGAATTACGCGGTATCGAAAAACCTTCTGATCATGCGCCAATATGGTCAACATTTAACGCATGATAGACACTATGCAATGGCAACTCCCTTTATGGAGCTGTGTGGCCTTAATACTTTGGTTAAGTTTTGATAAACAAAGCGCATCACAATTATTGGCAACGCCAATAAGACAAGTGGGTGTGCTCGCCTGTGCTTTGGTACTTGCAGTACTGTGGCGCATTAAAGCGGGGATATTGCCAGGCCTTGAATTGCATATTTTAGGGGTCACCGCTGTGACCCTAATTTTAGGTTGGCGATTGGCCATTTTTGCAAGTGCCCTTGCAAGTTTACTGTTGGTATTAGTTGCTCAGTTGCCTATGGCTTTATTGCCCGTGCATTTATTGTTTACTGCTTTTTTACCAATTACGTTGAGCTATCTGTGTTTTGTGCTTTGTTATACCTACTTACCAAGACATTTTTTTATTTATATCTTTTTATGCGCGTTTTTAACCGCTGCTGTTATCGCCTGTATTAAAATACTCACCAGTGGTGTGCTTTATTACTTGCTTGGTGATTACAGTTTTATTGAGATTTCAGAAAACTACCTCATTCTATGTGCGATAATTTGGTTTCCTGAAGCAATGCTCAATGGCATGGCTATTACCTTAATGATCACCTATCGCCCTCATTGGGTTAAAACCTTTTATGATAAGGACTATTTAGACTCATGAGTCTTCACTATCACTGCCCGCTTTGCAAACTTGAGCTTACACTCAAGGATAAAACTTACCGCTGTAACAATAACCACAGCTTTGATATCGCCAAAGAGGGTTATGTCAATTTACTGCCCGTACAAAATAAAAAATCTAAACAACCGGGTGATAATCTTGAAATGGTGCAAGCGCGACGCAAGTTTTTAAATGCGGGGCACTATGGTTTTTTACAGCAAGCTTTAGCAGAGCTAGTGGCATCTCTCGAACCAAGTTCAGTGATTGATTTAGGGTGTGGTGAAGGCTTCTATACCCAAGCCATTGCAGCGCAATCGAGTGCCGATGTATATGGTGTTGATATTTCGAAGCCCGCCATAAAATACGCCGCTAAGCGTTATGAAAATGCGCATTTTAGTGTCGCGTCAATTAGCCAAGCCCCTTTTGCGGATGCGCAGGCTGATGTGCTTGTTAGTGTGTTTGCCCCTTTATTTGCACAAGAACTTGCCCGTCTTGCCAAGTCGCAAGCTAGTTTAATTGTTGCAAGTCCTGGCCCTTGGCACCTTAAAGAGTTAAAAGCGTTTATTTATGCCGATGTAAAACCGCACACAGAGATAGAGCCACCAGCAGGCTTTAGCAAAGAATCGACAAAATTATTAGAGCAACAGGTGTTACTATCAGTAGAAGAGATTAAACATTTAATTATGATGACACCGTTTGCCTGGAAATTTCGCCCAGAGCATTGGCAGCAAATAGAACAACAAGGCCCACAAAAAGTAACGTTATCGTTTTATGTGAGCCAGTTTATTCGCGATTAGAAGTGTTCTTTAGTGAAAGCTTTATCCATTTTTTCGAACATATCTTTTAATAATTGAGCTAAATCTGAATAGCGTGGTTTTTCAGTCGTTAATTGTGACTGATAACCATGCGCCTTCATTTTACTGTGCAGCTCGGTGTACCAACTTAGCATCGCTGGCTCTAATCGGGTTTCTGCACGGCGGCCTAACCACAATAAACCTTGAAACGGTAGCGACAAAAAGAATAGCGCAATAGTAATTGCCTGCGGGAAATAATCACTACCTAAATAGTTAACTTGCATAAAAACAGTCAGCATAGCCAAAATTGGCATCACTGTAATTGCCAGATCTGTGGCTTTGATCACTCTAAATTCAGCAAACATGGGAGCGAGCTCTTGTCGCATTGGCCATTTTTTAGCGTATTGACGACCTGTTTGCACTTGTGACATGACACTTTTTTGCATCATCACTCCTAGGGTTTTCATCTTGTTTCACAACCGAGTGTAACACACTCCCGGATACAATCCCTGCAAAACCTGTCCTAGTTTTTATACCAAATTAATGTTAATCGGACTAACGTTTAAAGTCTAAATGAGATAAAATGTTATCGGCTTAAGTCAACCAGACTTTAGTATAATTACAGCCTAGCTTTGTTAAATGTAGCAACAAAATACTTATTTACTATACTGGCAAAGAATTCTAATTATCAAGCCTTAATACACACTGACTGATATCGTACTTTTAGGACCTAGCTATGCCAACGCCCCTTTGCTCACCACAACATGTTTTAGTACTGAACTGTGGTAGTTCAAGTTTAAAATTTGCCATTTTAGATGCCACCACTTCTGACGAAGTTATTTCAGGTTTAGCTGAACGCCTTGGTTCTGACACGCCTTCAATCAAATATAAATATAAAGGTGCAAAACAACATGTTGAATTGGCAAAGGGTCAAGCCCATGATGCTGCAATAAAAAAACTTGTTAACTTAGTCAAAAGCTTGGGCCTTGAAGATAACTTAGTTGCCGTGGGGCATCGGGTTGTGCATGGCGGTGAACATTTTACTGAGTCAGTATTAATTGATGATAACGTATTAACAGAGATTGAAAAAACAGCGACCCTCGCGCCACTTCATAATCCAGCTAATTTATTAGGTATTCGTACTGCAATGCAAGCCTTTTCATCGCTGCCGCAAATTGCCGTATTTGATACGGCGTTTCATCAAACCATGCCAAATATTGCTTACTTATACGCCCTACCTTACGCGCTTTATAAAGAGCATGGCGTAAGGCGCTATGGTTTTCATGGTACAAGCCATTATTATGTTGCCGGCGAAGCAGCAAAATTACTTGGCAAAGAACGCGAGCAAACCAATGTGATCAGTGCGCATTTAGGTAATGGTTGTTCAGTGTGTGCGATTAAAGATGGTAAAAGCGTTGATACCAGTATGGGCCTTACGCCGCTTGAAGGTTTAGTGATGGGTACCCGAAGCGGTAGCATCGACCCTGGCTTATTCACCTTCTTAACTCAGCAACTTAATTATTCAGTGCAAGAAATTGATGACTTACTTAATAAGCAAAGTGGCTTGTTAGGCATTAGTGAATTATCAAATGACTGTCGCACTATCGAAGAAGCCGCTGTTGAAGGCCATCCACAGGCAAATCTTGCCCTCGATATTTTCTGCTACCGCTTAGCAAAACAAATTGCTGCATTCTTGGTGCCTCTACAACGCCTTGATGCGCTTATTTTTACTGGTGGCATCGGTGAAAACTCAGATATCATTCGTGACAAAGTAATCACTCATTTAGGCTTTTTAGGTCTTGAGTGTGATGAAACTGCGAACTTAGCTGCGCGCTTTGGTAAAGAAGGCTTAATCTCAAAAGGACAAGCGCATGCTAAAGCGTTTGTGATCCCTACTAACGAAGAATGGGTAATTGCCAATGATGCGGCCCGTATTGCGAAGGAGGCTTAAGTAATGGCACGTAGAATTATGTTGATCCCTATTTCAACTGGGGTTGGTTTAACATCTGTTTCTGTTGGTTTAGTGCGTGCGCTTGAGCAAAAAGCACTTAAAGTAAACTTTTTCAAACCTATTGCGCAGCCGCGCTCTGGCGATACAGGCCCCGAGAAATCAACGCAAATTGTCACCCATGGCTCGCCAATTAATCCACCTACACCATTCGATCTTGGCTATGCTGAACAAATGATTGGTGACGGTAAAGGCGACGACTTACTAGAAGAAATCGTAGAGCGCTTTGAAAACACCATCAAAGAAGACGAAATTGCTATTATCGAAGGTATGGTGCCAACACGTCGCCAGCCTTATGCGGGACGTGTAAACCGTGAGATCGCGCAAACACTCGGTGCTGATATTGTTTTTGTTCTAACACCAAGTAACGATAGCAATGACCAAATTGAAGACCGTTTAGAAATTGCTGCAGGTAATTATGGCGGTGTTAATCACCCTCGTGTGTTAGGTTGTATTTTCAATAAAGTGAATGCACCTCTCGATGACGAAGGTCGAGCCCGTGCTGACCTTGTTGAAGCCCATGAGCCTGAACAACTTGAAAACGAATTAAACCGTTTAGCATCACTGCCTATTTTCAGAAAGCACCCATTTAAGTTATTAGGGTCAATCCCATGGGATTTCGATCTCGTTGCACCGCGTGTCCGTGATTTGTGTGAGTACTTAAAGGCCGAAGTTATTAACGAAGGCGACATGGCTCACCGTCGTTTGCGCCGCGTGACTTTCTGCGCCCGTACAGTATCCAATATTTTAAGTCACTTTACCCCAGGAGCCTTGCTAGTAACTCCAGGGGATCGTTCTGATGTTCTAGTTGCCGCTTGTTTATCAGCCATGAATGGTACAAAAATTGGGGCTATTTTATTAACCGGTGGCTTTAAGCCTGAAGATCGCATCATGAAATTATGCGAACAAGCTATGGATACGGGTCTGCCTATTCTTGCAACAAAAGAAGATACGTGGCGCACATCATTATTACTTCATAATTTCAATATGGAAGTACCCTGTGATGATGATCAACGTATCGATAAAGTAAAAGATCACAACGCCAGTCACATTGATTCAGACTGGTTAGATAGCCTTGCACAAAGTGTTGGCCGTACTCGTAAAATGTCACCACCCGCGTTCCGTTATTTACTAACCGATAAAGCCCGTCAAGCGAATAAAACTGTAGTATTACCCGAAGGAAATGAGCCGCGCACGATTAAAGCTGCGGCAATTTGTGGTCAACGTGGTATTGCAAAAACAATTCTACTTGGTGACAAAGAAGAAATTTTACGTATTGCTGAACAACAAGGTGTTGAGCTTAACGATAATGTAACCATTGTTGAGCCTAGTGATGTCATCAACGATTACGTCGCGCCTATGGTCGAAATCCGTAAAAACAAAGGCTTAACTGAAGTGGTTGCCCAAGAACAACTGCTTGATAACGTTGTACTCGGCACCATGATGCTTGAACAAGGTAAAGTAGATGGCTTGGTATCAGGTGCTGTTAACACTACAGCAAATACGATTCGCCCCCCGCTACAGTTAATTAAAACGGCACCGGGCTCGTCGTTAGTATCGTCAGTCTTCTTTATGCTGTTACCTGACCAAGTGCTGGTTTATGGTGACTGTGCTATCAATCCAGACCCAACAGCAGAGCAACTGGCCGATATTGCAATTCAATCAGCAGATTCAGCCGCCGCATTTGGTATAGAGCCTCGCGTTGCGATGATCAGCTATAGTACGGGTACTTCGGGCTCAGGTGCGGATGTGGAAAAAGTGCGTGAAGCCACGAAACTTGCCCAGCAAAAACGCCCTGACTTAGTGATTGACGGCCCACTTCAATACGACGCCGCTATCATGGAAAACGTAGCAATCAAAAAAGCACCTGACAGCCCAGTTGCAGGTAAAGCAACAGTGTTTGTATTCCCTGATTTAAATACCGGTAATACAACTTATAAAGCCGTTCAACGTAGTGCCGATTTAATTAGTATTGGCCCAATGCTGCAAGGTATGCGTAAGCCGGTAAATGACTTGAGCCGTGGTGCATTAGTAGACGATATCGTTTACACCATTGCCCTTACTGCGATTCAAGCTAAGCAAGTTGAAAGCATAGAAAACTAACCCATCAAAAATTAGGCTAATTTATAAAACCGTTATAAATTAGCCTATTACCTTCTTTATACTGACCTATTCCCATATTTATCCACAGATTCTGTGGACAAGATTAATGGAAATCTAAATGGCGTAATCCCGTGCTTCCTAATTACATTTAATCTCTTGTTGATAGCTCGTATTTTTAAGTGATTTGGGTATACTATTAATTATCGGCTTCATAGATAGGATCACAGATGTCAAAGCAAACGCTGCAACTTCATAGTACAGAGCTCACCATTCATAGCCTTGATGTCGATGCCACTATCCCTCCTGCATTGCTTAAAGAAAGCATATTTTTTATTGCAAAGACCGCTGATGAATTATCTATTGTCTGCCCTAGCAGCTTTACAATTGATAGCCTAGATGCTGAAACCGACTGGCAAGCACTGGAAGTCATTGGCCCGCTGGGCTTTTCTCTAACAGGTATAATGGCTAATATTTCTGGCGTACTTGCTAAAGCATCTATCTCTATTTTCGCTCTTTCAACTTATGATACAGATTATGTTTTAGTTAAAAAGCACAGCATTGAAAAAGCAATTTCGGCACTGAAAAAAGATGGTTATCATGTGTTAGGAAATACTAAATAGTCTTATGAATAAAGAAGTAACCTATCAGAGTCAACGCGCCTTGCGTAAAAACCAAGTGATGGCTATAAAAAGCCCATTCACGGGCCGAGTTAAACCTATAAGCGAACACCCTGAGGCTTTTTTTAGATTTTCGACTCTAGGGCCAAGTATCAGCGTTGAATTAACCAGCCATAATATAGTCGCTCCCTTTGATGGCACCCTACTGCAAGTAAAAAATGCCGGAAAAGAATATATATTACAGGCAAAAAATGGGCTGAAAATATTAATCAATTTACATTTTTCATCGTTGAGCGAACATATCAACCACACAAGAATTGCCAAGCTTAATGACAGCAAGATAAGCCAAGGCCAACGGCTCGCTTATTTCGATTTACGTGAGCTTTCATCACCTATGATCGCAACCTTATGCGTACTTAACAGCCAGCAGCTTGGTCCTTTATATTACTCTCTATCTCAGGTTAGTGCTGGGGTAGATACATTACTCACTGTGACAAAAAAGTAGATTTTATGACTATCATGTACGGTATCAGCAATTGCGATACAATTAAAAAAGCGAAAAAATTTTTATCTGATAACAATCAAGAGTTCACTTTCCATGACTACCGTAAAGACGGTATCACTGCTGAGCTTATTAATGAATTTGCACAGCATATTGATTGGCAAGATTTAGTAAATAAACGTGGTACAACATACCGTCAATTATCTGATGAACAAAAACAAAATTTAGATAAAGAATCTGCGTTAGCATTGCTTGTGGAACAACCTGCGATGATCAAGCGACCTGTACTGGTTCATAACGGCCAATACCATTTAGGTTTTAAAGCAGCTCAATATGATGAGATTTTTGCCTAATGACTCACCCTGTTATTGAACTTGCTCAAGCACTTATTCAGCGTGAATCAGTGACGCCTGAAGATGCCGGTTGCCAAGCGTTAATGAACGAGCGCCTTGAAAAGCTGGGCTTTAATATTGAGTCGCTGTTTTTCACTGACACATTAAATACATGGGCACGTAAAGGTAAAGAATCACCACACTTTTGTTTTGCAGGTCACACAGATGTTGTCCCCACAGGCCCTGCAAAAAATTGGCAACACCCGCCTTTTTCAGCACTGGTAAAAGACGGCATACTACATGGGCGTGGTGCCGCCGACATGAAAGGCTCTTTAGCCGCTATGGTTATTGCCACTGAACGCTTTGTGGCTAAGCACCCAGACCATAAAGGCTCAATTTCGTTTTTAATTACCTCTGATGAAGAAGGCCCATTTATCAACGGCACGACGCGTGTGATCGACACCCTAGAAGCACGTGGAGAAAAAATTGATATGTGCCTTGTTGGCGAGCCATCGTCACGAGATGAGCTGGGTGATGTGGTTAAAAATGGTCGTCGTGGTTCTTTAACTGGCTTTTTAACCGTTAAAGGTGTGCAAGGCCATGTTGCTTACCCGCACCTAGCGCAAAACCCAATTCACCTAGCTGCCCCTGCTTTAACTGAGTTGAGTCAAACCGAGTGGGATCAGGGGAATGAGTTTTTCCCTGCAACAAGCTTTCAGGTTTCAAATATTAATGGCGGCACAGGTGCTGGTAATGTGATCCCTGGTGAGCTTGAAATTCAATTTAACTTCCGCTTTAGCACTGAAGTTACCCATCAGCAACTTCAGCAACGAGTAGTTGATATTGTTGAAAAGCATAACCTTAATTACGAACTCAATTGGATAGTAAATGGACTACCGTTTTTAACCGATCATGGTCCACTGGTTGATGCAACAGTAAGCGCTATTAAGCTGGTAACTGGGCGCGACACAGCGCTTGAAACCACAGGTGGAACATCTGACGGCCGCTTTATCGCCCAAACAGGTGCCAAAGTCATTGAGCTTGGCCCGCGTAACGAAACGATTCATAAAGTAGATGAGTGTGTCAGTACAGATGATTTAATTCAACTTGCAGATATCTACGAAGCGATTTTAGAGCAACTACTAACATGAACCAGGCTGAATTAGCACTTTGTGCAACTGGGTTAAGTAGTTCGCATTTAGTCGAGCTACAAAAACATCGTTTGCATGTTGATATTGTTGATGATTTTTTGGCGCTACAACAGGCAGCTAAAAAAGCAGGTATTGAACTTGCGATTGCCTCAAGCTTTCGCGATTTTCAGCGTCAAAGCGCTATTTGGAATGCGAAATTTCAAGCTTTGCGTCCTGTTTATACTCTTGATCAAAAAGCCTTGGACTTACAGAGTCTTAGTGATACACAAAAGTGCCATGCAATCATGCTTTATTCAGCTCTGCCTGGAGCAAGCAGACACCATTTTGGCACTGATCTCGATATTTACGACGCAAATGCGATTAATGATGACTACCAACTTCAGCTTACACCTGATGAATACGCGTGTGATGGCCCATTTGCTGAGCTTAACGACTGGCTTGAGCAGAATCTCGAGCGCTATGGTTTTTATCGCCCTTATCAAGAATATAAAGGAGGTGTTGCACCAGAACCTTGGCATATTAGTCATATTACACAATCCCAAGTGATGATGCAGTACTTATCCTTAAACACATTAAAAGACAGAATTACAAACAGCGAAATTGCAGGTAAACATGCGGTGCTAGAAAACCTCAGCAGCCTGTATGAGCGCTTCGTAACAAATATTAACCAACCTAAACATGCTTTTTAGTAAGTAAAAACACCAATACAGCGCCTAAAATAAGGGCGCTTGCTACCATTAATTGCAATGTAATTTGTTCGTTTAAAAAAACCATTCCTGCAACAATGGCAAGTACAGGCACTGTCAATTGCACAACAGCAGCTTGACTACTTTTTAGCTTTGGTAGGGCCAAATACCAAATACTATAACCCACACCAGATGCAAGCGCCCCAGACGCAACTGCAAGCGCGATACCGCTGAAAGAGATAGAAGGCCATTGAAAAAAAGCGGCAAAAATAAGCGCGGGTACAAAAATAAGGCTTCTTAAAAAGTTAAACGTTGTGGCTTGTAAAGGAGCGCGACATTGTTTACCGCGAATACTATATACTCCCCATGCCGCACCACTTAATGTCATAAGGATGGCAGGTAATAAAGAAGGGACAGCTGCTGAAGGTAACATTAAGTAAATGAATCCAGCGAATGCTACAATTAAAGCAACCCACTGCAATAACGATAAGCGCTCTTTATTGAAAATACTGTAGCCTATCATCGTCAACTGTACTGCCGAGAACAAAATTAGTGCCCCCGTTCCAGTATCAAGTTCTACGTAAGCGACTGAAAAACAAACGGCATAGATGAACAAACTTACAGCACTTATATTATTTCCTTTATCGACAGGCTCGTCGCTTGCCACTCTTTTTACTTGCCAGCTAAAAAGTAAGAGTAGCATGATGGCACCACTAAATAGCCTAATTGCTGTAAAGCTCCAAGGGTCAATGTCCCCGCTGTGCAATGCCATTCGACATAATAGTGAGTTTGCAGCAAAGGCACTGAGCGCTAAAAATGTATATAAGATAGTGGCAAACAAAATTCAGTTATCCTTATTCTATTTATTCGTATAAGAGACCCGTTTTATCGTCAATAACTTACGATTTTTTACATAATTTATCATAGAAGGTTAAGGCGCATATGCTAATCTAATCAAAGTGTTTAAAAGGAGTGCTCAGTGCGTCGATGTTTGTTTATAGGAGCGGTTAGCTTTTTATCAGGTTGCAGCACCATAGGTATTACTGATCTATTCCAAGATTATGCAACGCAGCTTAAGCCTGTACGACAAGCTGTCAGGCAAAATAATATTAGCAATGCTAAGCAATTATTACCTAGTGCGAGTTCATCGCACAGCAATTACTTACTGAATCAGTTAGAAAGTGCGCGACTGGATTTTTTAGCCCAGCAAAACGACGCATCGAATGAAACATTCGAGACAATTTACAAACGTGTAGAAGATAAGCGCCAAGCTGCTAAATTACAACTTAGCGCAGGGTTAGAACAAAGCAACTCGCTTTTAACAAATGATACTGTTATAAGCTATCAGCCCGCAGCCTATGAGATGACTATGCTGCATAGCTATAAAGCACTCAGCTATGTGTTTAATTCGCAATTGGAATCGGCACTTGTAGAAGTAAGACGAGCAAATAAAGTACAAGAGGACGCACTAAAAGAAAACCAAGCCATTGTTGATGAACAAGCAAAAAAAGCAGCGCAAGGTTATCCAAGTATGGATGCATTAATTGGTAATGTAAAAAATGGTTTTCAAAATGCCTTTACTTTCTACTTATCAGCAGTGCTTTATGAGGCAAATAAACAATTTGATGATGCTTATATTGATTACAAAAAGGCATTAGAAATAAATCCAGATAATCAATATCTTCAACAAGATGTTTTGCGACTCGCTAAAAAGCAAGGGTTTGCCCAAGAGTATGAGCGTTTCAGCCAACAATATGGTGAGCTAAGTGTTACGGATAAGAATCACGGACAGGTCATTATTATTGCAGAGCAAGGCCTCATTGCCCAAAAACATGCTTTCAATTTAAGGCTGCCTATTTACACCTCCCGAGGTGATGCCCGATTTTATAGTTTAGCACTGCCTATTTATGCAGATACGCCCTTCTCGGTAACTGAAAACACAGTGCAACTAGAAGACAAAAGCTTGGAGCTGAAACCGATAGTTCGTCTTGAAGCGTTAGCAGCCAAAACACTTGAAGATCAAAGCGCTGGTCGTATATCACGCCAGGTATTGCGACTTATTGCGAAAGAAAAAATGCGCGCTGAACTTGCAAGAAGTGGCGGAGATGTGGGCAATATTTTAGCAAATATTTACAACCTTGCCTCCGAGCAAGCGGATACGCGCAGTTGGTCAACTCTTCCAAGCCAACTAAGTATCGCTCGAACACGTTTAGCTTCAGGTTCACATACTTTGAAAATCAAAGGACATAACGACCTTGATTTTACTGTTAGTAAGCAAGGGTTAACCTTTATCTTTCTAACGTCTATTAATAACTATTTTGACTCTCATATAGTCCAACTCTAGGAGCAATAATGAAACACATACTGCCACTTTTAATGATTTTGCTTGTTACGGCATGCTCCTCACGCCCAACCACATCTGGTATCGGTGTTGAGCAAACAGGTCAACAGTATAACCAGCAATTAATTATCGATAACCCTGAATTAGCTAAGAAACTTGCCATAACAGACGTTAAAACCAGACAAACCAACGGCCTAACTGATGTTGTGGTAACACTGGCTAGTCAGTACAAAAAGTCACAGTATCTGCAATACCAATTCACTTGGTACGACGCTGATGGGTTTATGATTAGAGGCAACCACTCCCCTTGGCAAGCTATCAAGCTATTTGGTTTTGCAAAAACTCAATTACCGGGCTTAGCCCCGACAGCAAATGCTGTTACCTTCTCGCTTGCTGTGCGTGAAGTGTCAACAGAAGCACAAGAATTTGAAGATTAAGGATACTACCATGAAATTAATTTCTGTTAAGTCGGCTGCGGCCATCGCAATAACAAGCACTCTGATGCTTTCTGGTTGTGCTAATAAAGCGGTCGTTAGCTATGGTGACGCTCAGGCGGTTGAAACAGTTGATGTCAATTTTGGTTCAACAGACTTACAAAAAGTAGCGAGCCAAATGACTGATTCATTGCTTGCCTCGCCTGTGGTTGGTACGCTTACAGCGAATAGCCGCCCTATCGTGTTTGTAGAACGTATTAAAAACAAAACCAGTGAACATATTGATACAGAATCCATTACCGATTCCATCTCTACACAATTACTTCGCAGTGGTAAGTTCCGTTTTGTTGATATGACCCGCGTTGAAGCTGTTCGTGAGCAACTCAACTTTCAGAACGTTGACCCGCTAGTCAACCCAAATACAGCAATCGCGTTTGGGCAGCAAGTGGGCGCACAATACATGCTATATGGCAACCTATCGAGCATCGTAAAATCAAATGCTGATAAGTCTGATGTCTATTACAAATTTACAATGCGCTTAATGGACTTAAAAAGCGGCCTAGTTGAATGGGCAGATGAAACTGAAATTCGTAAAACACGTGAGAAATCAACTTTTGGCTGGTAGTCAGGAGGACATATGAAATACCTGATTAGTTTATTGACTGCGTGTGTATTACTAAGCGCGCCAAGTTACGCCGACTATCAACGCAACAAAGCTGTTCCTGTGCAGCAAGTGTTGTTTGGTTCTGTAGAGTCAGTGAGAATGATAACAGAACAAGAACTGGTCAAAGACAAAACTAACGGCTGGGAAACCTTTGGCGGTGCGCTTATTGGCGGTGTCATTGGTAATCAATTTGGCGGCGGCAGTGGCCGTACAGTAGCGACTATTTTGGGCTCAATGATTGGAGGCTCTGTTGCTCACAACCGTCAACAAACAAGTCGTGTTGTGCAATATCAGCTAGTTGAGTTAATGATCAAAGTCGAAAATGGCGAACAGTACATGGTTGTACAAGACAAAGACAACCAAATGCTCTTTAATCAAGGAGATAAGGTCCGCTTAGTCTACCTAACTGACAATACTGTACGTGTTGATAAAGCTTATTGATCTGTAATGAAATTAAAAAGCGAGCCGAAGCTCGCTTTTTTAACTTTGCCTGTAGTCAGCAAAAAAACGCTGCATTTTACTCATCGCTTCGGTTAAATCATCTTTGTTTGGTAAAAATACCAATCTGAAATGATCAGGATCTGGCCAATTAAAGGCGCGCCCATGCACAAGCAAGATTTTCTCAGCTTTGAGTAAATCTAAAATCATACGTTCATCGTTTTTGATATTAAAGTGCGCCGTATCCACTTTCGCAAATGCATAGAGTGCCCCTTTGGGTTTTTTACAGCTAATGCCATCAATAGCATTTAAACCACGCCATGCTATATCACGTTGCACATACAATCGCCCACCTGGGTTAATCAGATTATCAATCGACTGCACACCCCCTAACGCCTGTTGAATGGCATATTGTGCAGGCACGTTTGCACATAAGCGCATAGATGCCAACATATCAAGACCACGACTTAAATCTTCCATCATACTGGTGCGGCCACTTAATACCATCCAGCCCATACGAAGACCCGCAGCACGGTATGTTTTAGCCAAACCATTAAAAGTAATAATGGGTACATCATCACACAGTGCACCAATGGAGCTATGGGTAACCCCATCGTATAAAATTTTCTCGTAAATTTCGTCGCTTAATAATAATAGCTTATGCTCACGAGCGATATTGATAAGCTCCATCAAAAGATCATCACTGTACACCGCCCCAGTAGGGTTATTCGGGTTAATAAGCACCAATGCCTTTGTTTTTGACGTAATCTTACTTTTTATATCCGCAATATCAGGAAACCAATCTTGCTCTTCATCACAAAGATAATGCACAGGGTTGCCCCCTGCTAACTTAACTGATGCCGTCCATAGCGGATAATCCGGTGCCGGAATAAGCACTTCGTCGTCATTATCAAGTAATGCTTGTGTGGTCATTTGAATTAATTCGCTGACCCCATTGCCGATATAGATATTATCGACATCAAGATTAAACAAACCGCGTTGCTGGTAGTGTTGATAAACAGCCACACGGGCTGAGTAGAGGCCTTTAGAGTCACAGTAGCCTTGGGCCGAATACAAGTTACGGATGATATCTTTATGCATATCTTCAGGCATATCAAAGCCAAAGGCAGCAGGGTTGCCAATGTTAAGTTTTAATACTTTTTGCCCTTCTTCTTCCATTTTTCGAGCTTGTGCAAGCACAGGCCCACGGATGTCATAACAGACACCGTTTAGTTTGTGACTCTTTTTTATTTGTGACATGGTTACCTCTACTAATTAATCTTTAGACTAACCTAGTAAAGGGCAACCACGCTAGTGGATTTTTGAGGTTATAACTGAAATAAATTCAAGTTTTTAGCGAGCAGCAAGCCATGCTTGCAATTTTTCTTGCGAGCCTTCAACTTGCGCTTGTAAGTTTTGTGAATTTGCTTTTGCTTTGCTCACTTGCCCTTCATTGAGATCCTGCTCTATTTCACGGGCAAGTTCTGATAAACTCATAGCGCCAAATTGAGCAGCATTAGATTTTAAGCTATGTGCATGACGTGCCGCTGATTCATTATCAACATCAATACAAGTGAGTGCCTCATTGCTCAGTCGTTGAAACTCACTGCAGCAAAAGGTCAAGGTGTCGGCAAATTGATCACCTAAAAGCGATTCCATACCTTCAAGTGCACTTTCGTCTATTGTGATCGTCGTCATCTTTTTCCCTTAATTAAAAACATAATCCCCTCTAGTCGCAACTTTAGTTGCTTACATCAAAAAAGCAAACTACTTCTTACTGATGTATACTAGGCAAAAATTAGTAATTTACCTAAGTTTATATGGCTAGAGAACTCTGCCCACATTGTGGCTTTTCGATAAGAACATGTCTATGCGATGCGATAAACATAATTAATAATAAACTAAAAATCATTATATTACGTCATCCAAGTGAAGAAAAAGTCGCTAAAAACACAGCAAGACTTTTACAACTAGGGCTGAAGAACTGTGAAATTATTCAAGGTGAGTCTGAGAATGATTTCTCTGTGCTAGCCAGTCTCCCTAAAACAACAACAGCCGTTTTATACCCAAGTGATGACTCTTTAAAGCTTGATGATTCAGGTCAAGCTATGCACGACTTTAAAAGCTCATTGACCCATTTAATCGTGATTGACGGGACATGGAAAAAAGCATTTAAAATATTAAAACTCACCCCAACCCTAGAGTCATTTAAGGCTGTCAGCTTCAACCACTTACCTGCTAACAAGTACACAATACGTAAAGCACCTCGTGCTGATAGCTTATCGACTTTAGAGGCCGTGGCACATAGCTTGGCCTTAATTGAAAACTGTGATGTATCTCCTCTATATCAATTACTTAACGCACTTATAGATAAACAAACTCAACATATGCCAGAACATGTAAAGGCACGTTACTTGTAATGCGAGTGTCTAAACGATTGAGTGCAGGGTTTAACCGTCAAGGCCCTAATTATCGATTTGATGATCAAGTCGACTTTGATGAAATTCGTGATACGTTTGGTTTTAGAACCATGATTGTGGGTAACTGGGTTAACAAACAAGAGCGATTGTTGGCAGCTAATCTCATCTATGACGCACTTGCAGACCTTGCGCAAATTCTGCAATTACCGCCTGAAGCGATTGGGCTGCGCAAAAAACTAAATTTTGCATTTGGTCATGGTGGCCAAAAAGGCGTACAAGCTCACTATAATGCGCATAGTCAAACTCTCGCTCTTGCTAAAAATGCAGGCGGTGGAGCACTTGCCCATGAGTGGTTTCATGCATTTGACCACCATATTTGTCAGCACATGTTTCCACAACGGCAAAGCATGCAGTTTTGCTCTGCTCTATGGTTGCAACAAACCCCCAACTTATCTCATCAGTTAAATCGCTACTTAGATCAATTTTTCCAGCATATTTTTTTAGATATTGATGGAAAAAATCCAAATGACTATGTAAACCAATCCATTAAATTTGATAAAGCGATGCAGCAACTGTATATGAGCATGCCTGAAGAGCTAGCAGCACGTTGTTTTGAAAAATGTATTTCAACACACACAACAATTACTAATACCTTCTTAGTCAGTGGCTTAAATGATCGTGGTTTAATATACCCAAGTGATACCCATGCATTACAATGTACTGAGATGATGCACTTGTACTTTAATCAACTAGGTGCGCTTTTACATCGAGGCTGATATCAATTGATTTGAAATTTTGGATCCAACTCACATAGTCATCTGCAGACATTGGCTTTGCAAAATAATATCCCTGACCAACTTGGCAGCCATAGCTTTTTAAAATAGCCAAACTCTGCTCATCCTCAATCCCTTCGGCAACCACCTCCGCACCTAGTGTCGTTGCAATATCGCAGGTTGCTTTACAGATACTTTTATCGTTGTTAGAAAACTGCAAATTAAGTACAAACTGCTTATCTATTTTTACTTCATCAAAGCCCAGTTGGCTTAAATAAGCCAAAGAAGAATAACCAGTGCCAAAATCATCAATAGCCAATTTAACACCGATGAGTCTGTAGTCATTGAGTAATACTTTAATTTTTTTACTCTCTTCCAACGTAGCTGATTCAGTCAGCTCGAGCATCACACTGCTTGGCTCAACACCTTGCTCATTCAACTTAGTGATAAATAGCACTGGTAAATCTTTATTGAGTAAGTCTTTAGCTGATATATTAATAGAGATAACATGATTTGGGATGTGCTTAGTAAATATTGCTTGCCACTCAATTCCCCGCGTTACCACCCACTCTGTTAACTGATTAATAACGCCTGATGATTCAGCAATAGGAATAAACACTTCTGGACTAATCGCTCCTAAGGCGGGATGCTGCCAACGCAGCAAGGCTTCACAACCGACAACATTCCCTGTTTTTAAGCAAACTTGTGGTTGAAAAAACAGTGCTAGTTGGTCTTCCTCAATTGCACTCTTTAGTGAGGCTGCAATAAGTAAACGCTGCTCAGACAAGCGCGCATTTTCTAAGTCAAACATTCGCCAGCGCTCACCTTGAACCTGCTTTTCACTCATAGCTTGAATAGCACATTGCAAAATTTGTTTCGCGGTATTGCCATGCATTGGGTAGTACGCTACACCAATATCAACCGAATCCACTAACTTGATATTATTATGCGAAATCCCCTCTTCAAACACCCCATGTATAACACAAGCAAACTGTTCAATATGACTAAGCTCAAGCTCCCCTAAAATGACACACGCGAAAATGCTGTCGTCAATTCGTGCAATCCACACCCCTTGCTCCGAACGCGTTTCTAATTTTAGGGCATTAATTGACTGAAGCTGTTGAGTGAGGGCATTAAGCGTCGTATTTATACACTGATTAGCATGGTCATAACCAAATGTTGCCCGTGCATTGGTTAACACATGCGGCCTAAACAGCATAATTGCAAAATGCTGCTTCTGTGAGACTTTTTTTACCATTTCATCGAGTAACAATTGCTTGTTAGGTAATTGAGTATCAGCATCATGGGTGAGGCTATAGTTAAATGACGCTATGCGATGCCTGTCTTTGAGCAATAAAACCGTACAAATTGCCAATGAACCTATCAATAGCACAATATCTTGTATTACATGCTTTCCAAAACCAAAACCATTCCAAATAAGCAAACTCGCAAACTGACATGAGAGAATTATCAGCATACATTGACGCAGCAAGCTTGGATGATTTTTCTGCTTGTTTAATATAACTGCCGTCGTAACCGACAACACAATAAAGCAGCTACAGCTGACGATATAAACCCAGCTTAAATTAAATGCAGGTAAGAATGATGTCATCAAGGCAATAGCAAAAAACATGACTATTGCCACTAACCATGTTTGATTTAAACCGCTTCGGCTATTTTTAATATTTAAAAACTCGTATAAAAAGTAACTTACAAAACCAAGGGAAAATTCATAAAAAGGCCATTTGGTCGACCAGCCAAGACCCGAAACTAAATAACCACTTAAGCCGTTATCAATTAAAAAGCTCATACCTACCAAAGCAAAGTACGTACTTAAAAATAAATACTTTACTCTTTTAGAAACAGCATAGTAGACAAGGCAAACAAATATACAAATAAGTAATACACCAATAATTGCACCGTAACTCAGTATTGTTTTATGTAAATTAATTTCAAACCGTTCGGAATTTACGACCCCTAATTGCAAGTTGATATCCCTGTCGTGCTGAAAATTAACCAATGCCCAACGGTTTTCAGACCTATGCTCAATAAGCCAGTGAGGCCTTACATTTGATAAACTTGGTAAGGGTATTAACCGCGCATCATTTTTCGCTGTTGAGGCACTGTCTAAAATATAAAACTTCTTCCACATTAAATTAGGTTCAGCTAGATAGGCGACATAAGTTTGCGCATGTGGCAGTTGATGTAAATCGATAACCATCCAATATGATTGGTTGGCTTTAATACGAAGAGTATCGGTATTGTTCGCGGGTAATTTTCTTTGTGTAATCAGTTTTTCATCAAGTTTATCTGCCAAAACACTCAGTGGCTCATTTGACTGAAACAACCAAATAGGCAGTTGAGAGGAAAAACTTGAGAAGGATAAAACACACAGCAAGATAGCACATATCGCACAAGCGAGTTGTTTATAAAACCTTACTACGCGCATGTTATATGAATGCATCTTAGCTCCGTGCCACCAAACATAGATAAAAGTATGGGATCTAAGCGCTTAAATTGCCAATTTTATAGGAACTAATTATATAAATAAGGAGGGATTTGCGGCGGTCAAATAAACCACCGCATTAGACTTTACTTGCTATCGTCACTAATACGACTTGCTACAGCGGAGTTTTGATCTTTATATTTTGCATCTTTACGTGTGTTATATGGGTTCTCAGAAGGACTCGTCATTGTTTCAAAACTCATTGCCCCTATCTTCATCATTGGACGCAGTGCAAGTGGCAATTTTCCAGAGTTATAAAACTCCAGTACAATGTTGCCAGACCAACCTGGGTCAATACGGTGTGCTGTTACGTGCACCATCAAGCCAAGTCGCGCCAGAGATGAACGCCCATCAAGCCAACCCACTATATCAGCTGGTAGAGTCACTTTTTCGTAAGTAATTGCGAGTGCTAGTTCACCTGGGTGTAGGAAAAAAGCCTCATCTTCATTTAACACGATTTCATCACTCATTATTGATTCCATCGCTTTATTTAGCTGATCTTTTGGTCCACTCAAATCGACATAGGCGGCGGTGTGATCCTGAAAAACACGAAACTTATTACCCAAGCGTAAATCGACTGTGACTCCTGAAATCATTGCCTTACTTGGCGAGGGCTCAATAACAATACGGCCATCATTAATGTATTGTTGAATATGGGTATCTGATAATCTCATTTATTAATCATCCGTTATAACAATCTCAACAGCGCTTTGCGCTTGTTGGTAATATAAACTGCTCGCAAGTACGCGTGCTGCTGTCTTGTATGTTTCACTAATACTTTCTGCGTTATTTTGCGCAATTAAGTGACCTTGTTCAGAACTTTCACGAATCTCTGTTGCTAGTGGAATTGTCGCAAGTACAGGCACACCATGACGATGAGCTAAAGTAACTGCACCATCTTTCCCAAACACATGGTTTGGTTCTCCACAGTGACCACACAAAAAGTAACTCATGTTTTCGATAAGACCCAATACAGGCACATTTACTTTATTAAACATTGCGATACCTTTTTGTGCATCTGCTAATGCTAAATCTTGAGGTGTTGTGATGATCACAGTGCCGCTGGCTGGCACTTTTTGGCTCATAGTCAATTGAATATCGCCAGTGCCTGGGGGCATATCGACAATCAAATAATCTAGCTCTCCCCAATCGGTTTCATTTAACAGCTGATTAAGCGCCCCCGAAGCCATGGGGCCACGCCACACAGTCGCATCATCACTCGGAACTAAAAAACCTATTGATTGCGCTTTGAGGTTATGTGCTTCAAAAGGCAGTAGATGTTTATTGTCTGCTGTTTTTGGCTCAGCGCCCTGCAAGCCAAGCAACTGTGGAATAGATGGGCCATATATATCAGCATCCAATATCCCCACTTTAGCGCCTTCTTGTTGAAGTGCCGCTGCTAAATTAACTGCCGTAGTCGATTTACCAACTCCACCTTTACCGGAAGCTACGAGTATAATATGTTTAATCTGCTTAAACTTACTAGCTTCTGACAGTTTCACCTGGGCTTCAATCGTTACTTTACAAGCCAACTTTTGGTTGATGAATGCTTCAATATCATGAATTTCACCCAGCCCTGCAAAAGGCAGAACAAGCTTAACATGCCAACTTTTGCCATCAGTTTGCTGAATATCTTTCACCCAGCTTTGTTCTATGCCTATCGCAAAAGCACTACTTCGATAAGCAGCCAATGCCTCAAGCATCGGTGCTTTTTCAGTCGATTTTCCAGAGAATATTTTTGACAGTCCAAACATAGCAATAAAATAGCGTTTCTTTGATGAAAAGTGCCACGGAATTATGTAACATTCAAAGCATTAAAACCAGACAATTAATAAATATCACCTGCTTGTTAAGCATAGACTGACAAATAGGTGGTTAAAATATGATAATCGCGTATTTTAAAGGCGGTTATCCTCAATTCGGAATGATTATGGCACAGCGAAAGATCCTCATAACTAGCGCATTACCTTATGCCAATGGCCCGACTCACTTAGGTCATTTATTAGAATATATACAAACTGATATTTGGGCACGTTTTCAGAAGCAACAAGGTCATGAGACCTACTATGTTTGTGCAGACGATGCTCACGGCACTCCAATTATGCTTAATGCGCAGAAGCAAGGGATCACGCCTGAAGAGATGGTTAAAAATGTCAGCATTGAACGTCAACGCGACTTTGCTGATTTTAATATCGAATTTGATAATTATCACAGTACCCACAGTGACGAGAATAAAGCGCTTAGTGAACTTATCTATAACCGCTTAAATGACGCTGGTCACATCAAAAAGCACACTATTTCGCAACTTTTTGACCAAGAGAAAGGTATTTTCTTACCTGACCGATTCGTAACAGGCACATGCCCTACGTGTAAATCTGAAGACCAAAATGGCGACAGCTGTGATGCATGTGGCGCAACCTATAGTCCGACTGAGCTTATTAATCCGCGTTCAGTGATGTCGGGCGCAGAGCCTGTATTAAAAGACTCTGAACACTACTTCTTTGACCTACCGGCATTTGAAGGCATGTTAAAAGAATGGTTGCATTCAGGTTCTATCCAACAAGAAATGGCCAATAAATTGGATGAATGGTTTGCTGATGGCCTTCAACAATGGGACATTAGCCGTGATGCGCCTTACTTCGGTTTTGAAATTCCGGGTGCGCCTGGCAAGTACTTTTATGTTTGGTTAGATGCACCAATCGGTTACATGGCGAGTTTCAAAAATCTATGTGATAAAAAAGGCATCGATTTTGATGCATTTTGGGCTGAAGATTCCGATGCTGAGCTTTACCACTTTATTGGCAAAGACATCATTTATTTCCATAGCTTATTCTGGCCTGCAATGCTTGATGGCGCAAAATTTAGAAAACCTACAAACGTTTTCGCCCATGGTTTTGTGACTGTAAATGGCGCCAAGATGTCAAAATCTAAAGGCACTTTTGTTAAAGCTCGCACTTACCTTGATAACCTAGATCCAGAGTACTTACGTTACTACTATGCTGCAAAGCTTAACGGTGGCATTACTGATCTTGATTTAAACCTTGAAGACTTCGCACTGCGTGTAAACTCAGATTTAGTAGGTAAAGTTGTTAATATCGCGAGCCGTTGTGCCAGCTTTATCACTAAAAAGTTTGACGGAAAATTAAGCGACACAGTTATGGACGAAGCATTACTAGGTGAATTCCAAAATGCCGCAGACAGTATCGCTAATCACTACGAAAATCGTGAATACAGCCGTGCTATTCGTGAGATTATGGCGCTTGCAGATAAAGCCAACCAGTTTATTGATGCTAAAGCTCCATGGGTGTTAATTAAAGACGAAACTAAACAACAAGAAGCGCATGATGTGTGCTCACTTGGTTTAAATATGTTCCGTGTACTTATCACTTACTTAAAACCTGTTCTGCCAGGCATGGCAGCTAATGTTGAAACCTTCTTAAATGACGATTTAGCATGGCAAGGCGCTAAAACGGCACTTAAAGGTCACGCAATCAATAAATTCAAACCGTTAATGCAACGTGTAGAAATGGATAAAGTAAACAAAATGATTGAAGAATCTAAAGAAAGCCTTGTGGCTGAAAAAGATAAAATCGACCCAAACAGCCCATTGGCAAAAGAGCCAATTAGTCCAGAGATTGAGTTTGATGACTTTGCGAAAGTTGATTTACGCGTAGCGAAAATTGCCAAAGCAGAACACGTTGAAGGCGCAGATAAGTTATTAAAACTGACGTTAGATTTAGGTGGCGAAACTCGCCAAGTATTCGCAGGTATTAAATCTGCGTATGCACCAGAAGACATTGAAGGAAAGCTAACGGTAATGGTAGCAAACCTTAAGCCTCGTAAGATGCGTTTTGGTATGTCTGAGGGCATGGTATTAGCAGCAGGCCCTGGCGGTAAAGAAATTTATATTCTTAACCCTGACGAAGGCTCAGAGCCTGGCATGCGCGTAATGTAATCTTATCGCTCTTAAAAGAACCGTTGTGTTTTTAGACACAACGGTTTTATTTTGTCTGAAAATTTTGGCTGAAATTAAGGAGCTGAGTACAAATCCTTTAAAACACGTTCTTTGCGTGGAAAATAATTATTATCATAATCAAGTGACACGATGACTTTATTCGCTTTACCAAGTAGCTCATCTCGAGGCACAAAACCTATTACTCTGGAATCTGCACTGTTGTCACGATTATCGCCCATTACTAAATACATATCCTTAGGAATAGTCACTTTAGAAAAGTGCTGTACCAAAGAAGGCGTTTTTGAAACCTGAATAACATGTGCCGCGCTAGGCAAGTTCTCTATTAAAGTTTGCTCAATATCATTCTCTTTTAACTTTGTGTAGCTGATTGCTTGGTCATTAATGATCAGCTCATTATTAATCATACTGACGGTATCACCCGGTAAACCAATTACTCGCTTAATTAGACGATTATTAGCTGCTTTAGAGTCAAAAACAATGATATCTCCCACTTCAGGTTCAGCTGTTCTCATTAAGGAAGTATGAGTAAAAGGAAGCCGCAAATCATAAGCCATTTTATTTGTTAGAATCCGATCACCTTCAACAATTGTTGGGTTCATTGAAGCAGTAGGTACTTCATACCAATCAGCCACAGCACTTCTGAATACGCTCATTAAACAAATAAAGATAATGAGCGAGCGGTTATTTTTCCAAAGTTTATATAATCTTCTCATCTTCCCTCCTAGAACCCGTTAATTTAAATTTGATTCGTCAATTAAGACGTCGCTGGCCAACTGCAAGTTCAGTATAAAATGTAACAAAATAATAAGTATTAAAGTCAAAAATTAATTTCACTATTTTGTAGTAGTGATTTTATGTTCCGAATAACAGATACTAAAGAAAATAATAATCACAAAATACCCGTAAATGGATGTTACAAAAGAAAAAACAGCACCTCAGTTAGCAAACAAGTCACCCTTTTTCTTAGACCTCTTGCCTGGCAAGCTAATTGATTTACAGTTTAGTAACCCTATTTCTATTCGATTTAAGTTAACACTTGTTGGCTATGAAACCGGAAAGTACTTAATTTTGAAGTGCCCTGCACAAGTTGGTAAAAATGATTTCAAAGATGTGTTAGTTGAAGGCAATGGTGCTATTGTGCGCTACATCGTTGAAGATCAACGCGGTGAGTGTGTTGCTTTCACAACCAATATCATTGCATTAACCGTTCGCCCTGAACGTTTGATGTATTTAGCTTACCCAAAAAATATTGAAAGTCGCCAACTACGTGAAGCAAGCAGGTTACAAACTCATATCCCTGCAAAAATTAGCGTAACCGAAAACCCATCAGATGATGATAAAACATTGTTGCATGGGCTGATTATTGATATTTCGCCGACAGGTTGTCGCTTTGCTATCCATGTCAAAACCGGCTTTTTAGCTCTAAAACGTCGCCAAGTCTTTGTACATATCCTTTCGCCGCAAGATAGCTCTACGCAAGTTATTAGGGCATACATTAGAAACAATCAAATGAAAGGCGATCGATTAAATGTTGGTATTGAGTTTGCCGAAGATGAGCAATATAAATTGCACAAGCTACTGGAAGCTTATGCAATTGATATAGATTAAACTAATTTATTGATTTTTAAACTGTTGCTTAGCCTGCTCAACTTGCTCAGCATTAATACCGAGTGACTCAGCCGCCTCTTTAATTAGATTCGGCTGTGTCATTACTAAAGCCATTAACTGCTGCAGTTTTTCTGGCGGGATACCTAGTTGTTGTATTTGCGCCATCGCCATCATTGGGTTTTCTAAGAAAGCACTGAATAAGGCATGCACTTGTTCGTCACTAACATTATGTTCTTTTAGAGTTTCTATAATCGGGTTCATACTAACCTTTACTTAGACTTTGAATGTAAAGAAATTATATGGGCGTTTTGGTGTTATTCAACTAATAACACTACTTTGCCTGCGTTTTCGTTGTTATCCAAAATTCGATGCGCTTCACTTGCCTGTGCCCAATTGAGCGTTTTATAAATATTATAATCAAAGCCACCAGCAGCTAATGTGTCATAAAAACGTGAAATAAACTGGTCGCGCAAAGTACGCTTAAATTCATTGCTGCGATTCCTTAGCGTAGAAGCATGAAAAGAAATTCGTTTACTAAGCAATCGAGCGAAATCAACCTCTGCAAAGCGGTTATCCAAAAATGCCAGCATAACTATTTGGCAATCCATGGCTGCAACATGGGCGTTTTTGTTCAAGTAGCTACCAGAGACTGGATCAACAATGGTATTCGCTGTGAGCTCATTGTTTTTCATATACTCGACAAAATCGGTTGTTTTATAATTGATAGCATGATCAGCCCCCATTGCTTTTGCATGATGACACTTTTCTTCACTTCCTGCTGTCACCACGACATTCGCACCGATGCTTTTCGCCATTTGAATTGCTGCACCGCCTACCCCACTGGCTCCTGCATGAATAAGTGCAGTGTGTCCTTCTTTAAGACCACCAAATTGAAACAAGGCAGAATAAGCCGTCAAATAGACCTCACTTATCGCAGCCCCTTGTGCCATGGTCATTGACTCAGCTAAGGGCATTATTTGAGCCGCATCTACCGCTACATATTCGCTATAAGCCCCCCCTGCACACAAAGTAAAAATCCGCTGATTTAGCCAATCTTTAGTCACTTTGCTACCTTGTTCAACAACCACTCCTGCACATTCAAGTCCTAATATAGGGCTATCTCCTGCAGGGGCAGGATACTTTCCCTGTCGCTGCATGCAGTCAGCACGATTAACCCCAATAGCGGCGACCTTAACTAACACCTCGTGTGGTTTTATCTCTGGAGGGTTGATGTGTGCAAAGTGTAAGTTTGAATCTTCGTGCTTAATGTAGCGCATAGCAGCCCCTATTTTGTAATGCGTCGCCATGTTTCGGCTTCAATCAATTTGCCATTTTCGTACAAAGTATGGTGCCAAACATCGTCTTCAACTTTGTAATCAAATGCCATCGTTTTTCCTAATAATGAAGGTACATTACCATAGGAAAATGTTTCGATAAATTGTTGCTCTTTAAGAATATATTCACCACCACCAGCATAGTGAAACTGGCCATTTTTTTGTGTTATGTAACTAAAATGAGAGTCAGTGATTAATTTTACCGAGCTCAATTCGGGGGCTTTCGCTGTCACATAACCATCTTCAACAGCATACTTTCCTTCAATAAACTGCCAGCTGCCAAGTAATGGATTGGCATTCACATTGATACTAAGTAGCAAACTTGCAATAAGCGTTATTTTTTTCATTATCTCTGTCCTTGTTTTATGAACTGCTTAGCTTACGTTAGTTCTTTGTTCCAATTAAGGATTTAAGGTTGAGATTTTCTCATCTGTGAAAAACGCCAAGACTGTTTATAAGGATATACATCAAATAGTTGACCATTATTTATTGCCCTTTGAATATCTTGCCACATGGTTGCGGTAAAAATATCATGGTGGTGATGATTAAAGAACGCAAATGCGGCTTCATTAGCACTAAAGAATACATTGAATTGACTAGGAAAAATGTCGTTATCAGCAATATCAAAATAACTATCACTATTGAGCTCGTCTAACGCATCATCTGTTTGCGGTAATTCTCTAAAGTTGCAATCAGTCAATGGGCAAATTTCGTCATAATCATAAAACACCACTCTCCCCCATCGCGTCACACCAAAGTTCTTCATTAACATATCTCCTGGGAAGATATTCGCACCGGCAAGCTCCTTAATTGCTTTTCCGTAATCGTTCATCACCTGTTCGAGCTTTCGTTCATCGCATTGCTTAATATACAAATTTAGTGGTGTCATTTTGCGCTCTACGTAAACATGACGAAGGATGAGTGCATTGCCAGATATGACTAAACTATCACCGATTTGCTGCTGCATCGTTTGTAATAACTCATCACTAAAACGGCTCAAGTCAAAAGCAAGATAACGAAATTCATGTGTATCAACCAAGCGGCCCACACGATCTGCTTGTTTTACATAATCGTATTTCGCCATGACTTGCTTTTTAGTGGCTGTTTTTGGTGCGTTGAACCTATCTTTTATTACTTTGTAAACATAATCTGAGCAAGGTGTTGTGAACACTAACATCACCATCCCCGGTGTACCAGGGGCAATTACATATTTATCATCACTAGGACTGCTGCGAGTCGTATCTACTTTGTAACGATAGAACTCTGTTTTTGCATGTTTAATAAATCCTATCGCATTGAACAGTTCAAAACGTTGCTTGTGAGGCATTAACACACTTAAGTAATCAATGTAACGAGCTGGCTGGTCCGTATCCACCATAAAATAAGTGCGTGCAAAACCGAAAAGTAAGCTCAGTTGGTCAGCTCCCATCATCACAGCATCAATCTCGAGGCCTCGCTCTGTATTTAATAATGCAATGGCAAATGGCATGTTATCGCCATTTTTTGCAATGCATCGACCTATTATGTAGCACGCTTTATTTCTAAAAAATAAGGAGTTGGCATACTCAATATAACCATCGTTAAGTGTAAGTAATTGATATACTTGTGGGCATTGATGTTTAGCACCTGCAATCAGTGTGCGCTGCAAAAGCACTACATCATCGTCAAAGTTTGCATAACCGACCCGAAATACATGGCGCTTAATTAATGACGAGACTGCCTCATCGAAACCATCTTTGAGTGAGATGCGACTCACTAAAGAATCAAATGGTCTAGGCCCTAATCGATAACGTGCCTTTAAAACAAATAAATGAACATTACGGATCTTTCGAGAGTCCCAAATAGCACCAAATGTCGAATTAAAAAATGTGTGAGCAATAGGCTGATTTTCATGGTTTTGTACCATCTCACCATAAATCTGTTTCGCTAAAAGCCAAAGTGCAGGGTCATCCACTTCACTATATGCAATGATTTTTACAGCGTTGCTAACTTTACTCACTTGCCCTTCGTAGACTTGTAAGCGTAACTTCATCATCTGTTGAACTTGCTGCCATTGGCACTGCTCAAAACGACTTTGTGCACCTAAAGTAATATTTAAAAACTCCGCAAACATAGCTTCAAAGCCTGCGAAGACTGCACGTGCAAGCTTAGTGGCTATAACCTGTGTTAATTGCTCTGATTGCGTTTTTTGTTGTATAACTTCATTTGGCATTATTAATGTCGCTTATACTGATTATTTTAATGGTGCTGTTTACACACCATAGCAAGCACGCTTAAATTTAGATAATTAATAGCAAGAATAAATAAGATTGATCAGATGAATATTAGGCATGTTGACCTCAACCTTTTAGTGTATCTAAATGTGCTCATCGACGAGCAAAGTGTGTCTAAGGCTGCAAATAAACTTGCCCTAACACAACCGGCGATGAGTAACGCACTGAAGCGACTGCGTGATTTATTTGATGACCCACTATTAGTAAGAGCCGCGGGCGCAATGACTCCTACAGCGAAAGCCTTAAGTCTTAAGCCTGAAATAGAATCGCTGTTAAAAATGGCAGAAGAAATTACTCAGCCAAGTGAACTATTCGACCCTAGCACGGCTAGTGTTACTTTTCGGATCATGGCAAACGACTACCTTGAATCAACACTTATTGCGCCATTTATCACACAGCAGCTAGAAAAAAATTCTGGTCTTAATTTTGATATTTTGAGCCCCAGTGACGTAACCCTACAAGACATGGAAAAAGGCACGATCGATTTGGCGATTAACCGCTTCAACGGCCTTCCTCGCTCTTTTCATCAGGCCAGTGTTTGGCGTGATAATTATTGCTGCTTAAGCCATCCCGACAACCCTTATTTACAAGCACAATCACTTGAGAGCTACCTAAAACAAGAGCATATATGGGTAAACCGTGCAGGCTGGGGTGCAGAAACGGCGCTAACAAATAAATCAGGAAGTCAAAAACTAGGCTGGGTTGATGAAGCGTTATGGCAATTAGAACAAACTCGCAATATTCGTGTGTTTACCCGCCATTACATGGTTGCAAGTTTACTGTGCCAATCAAAAAATCTCATCGCAACCCTGCCTCGCCGACAAGCCATGTTATTAGTAAAGCATACTGATTTAGTCATAAGCCCTGTGCCATTTCAAATCGTACCGATTGAAGTGAAAATGCTGTGGAGTCCGTTATTGCATCATTCAAACCCACATCAATGGCTGCGCAGAGAACTTATTGCTTTTGCAAGCACAGTGGCAGATCGGTAAAACCACCACAATATTGATAAAATCAATATCAGTTATTGAAAACAACAATTTCATAAATAATGATTGAGGCGCTAGAGTGAAGTTAAGCACATAAACAAAGAGAAGATGATTATGGAAACTTCAGCGCAATTCACTCAACAGGACGGCCTTTACATTAATGGTCAATTACACGCATTCATCGAGCAGCAGCTTTGTAAAAAAAGTGACCTAGCTTGTGAAGATATTTATCAAACACTTGCCACTATGGTTGATGAGTTTGGTTGTCAATGCCGTAAAACTAAACATCAAGAAGATGATGTTTTACAAGCAGACACATTATTAACAGCGTATAGCACAGTGCGTACACATCCACATTGCCATGTTGATGCACAAACAACGACGGCGGTTCTTGACGAATATTGCTGCCAAGTGCCTGCTATTTTAGTTGTTGCTTTAATGGATACACTAACAGGCATAACAAGCAATGAGCCAGGTGCTGAGCGTATTTATCAACGTGCAGCTGAACTCACAGGAAAGCCTTGTGTCTACGCAGTTAAAAGCGCCAATGCAGCTTAATATGTCTATTTACTTGAATTCCTTATTCGAGCGATGATGCTTTTTGCAAAGTCACTGCAACTAAGCATCGTCGCACCGGCCGAATGAGTCGCCAAATCAAAAGTCATTTCATTCGCAGCCAAAGTTGATTCTAATGCCAGCTCTATTTTATCTGCCGCTTCATGCCATTTCATAAACCGTAGCATCATCACTGCACTTAAAATGCTACTTGTTGGGTTTGCAGTATTCTCGCCAGCAATACGATTAAAGGTACCATGAGTAGGTTCAAAAAATGCCACGTCGTTGTTTAAATTTGCCGCAGGCATAATGCCAACTCCACCTACTTGCGCTGTTAACATATCTGCTAAGTAATCGCCGTTTTGATTCGTTGTAACAACCACATCAAATTGCTCTGGGGTCAGTAGGGCTTGTTGCAACATATTATCAGCAATCACTTCTTTAATAGTTAAATCACTTAAGCCGTCGCGTTTGATAACTAACCAACGACCATTTTCGTGAGGAAGCGCATTAAATTCTTGCTCTGCAAGGGCAAACGCCCATCGTTTAAAGGCACCATCGGTAAATTTAAGCACATTACCTTTGTGCACCACCGTCAGTGAGTCGCTTTTTTGTTGAAGTGCATAATTAACAGCATAACGCATCAAACGCTCAGCCCCGTCTTTTGAACTATTCTTGATACCAATGCCACACTGTGTGTCAAACCTCAGTCGGGTTACTCCCATTTCTTGACACAAAAAATCAAGCATGCGTTCGTTATCAACGCTTCCTGCCTGCCATTCAATTCCCGAATACACATCTTCAGAACTATCACGGATGACTGTTATGTTGGTTTTCTCAGGCTCTTTTAAGGGCGAAGGAAGGCGTGAATAGCTGCGAATTGGCCGCATATTAACGAACAAATCCATTTCATGGCGAAGGGCCACATTCAAAGAGCGAAAACCTCCTCCAAGGGGTGTTGTTAAAGGGCCTTTAATCGCTATTTTGTATTGTCTAACGGCGTGCAAGGTTTCTTGGGGAAACCAATCACCATCATACAGTACAGCCGCTTTTTCACCATTAAATACTTCCATCCAATGAATTTTCTTTTCATCATGATAAGCATGGTACACCGCAGAATCGACAACACTGCGCATCACAGGGGTAATATCCTGCCCCACTCCATCACCTTCTATGTAAGCAACAATAGGATGTGAAGGGATATGCCATACGCCAGATGAGTCAATCGTGATTTGCTCTCCCTGCTCGGGGATGGAAATGTGTTGATACGACATATTCGCTTCTTATTGATTATTATTTAAAGCTATTAATAGCAACGATTTACCTCACTGTCTGCGCCTGTGCGCGAATAGTCACTATTCAAGGCATTAATAATTCACTTTAGTGATTTCATCTTGCATGGCGCAAAACAAAGAGGTAAAGAGCTGCGCATCTAAAGTCACCGTGTCATTTTTAAGTGCCGTATCCACCGCAACGGCTTTCACATATAGTTGCTCACATTCAAACATATTAGCAGCGCCTTTTAGCATGTGAACATTTTTACTCAAGCCATCAATATCCATAACTTTGTACTGCTCACGCATTTCTCGATACTGATCCTCAAGCCCTTTTATATAATCATCTTTTAAAACTTGAAACTCTTTATCTGGTAATTTGATATCGCTTAATTCGTCGCAGTCCAAATAGCTGGAAATTTGATGGCTAAAAGCATTTCGATCTATCGGCTTTGCGATTAAATCGACAAATCCTTGCTTCATGTAACGCTCAATTTCATGTTTCATAGTATTTGCAGTCAGCGCAATAATAGGTGCTGTCACCCCTGTTGCTTGCATCATTTTTAATGCTTCTTGACCGTCCATTATCGGCATTTGTATATCCAATAAAATCAAATCGAAGGTATTTTCTAACGTTTGTTGGACAGCATCTTTACCATTTTCTACCGTGGTTACTGTCAAGCCCATCCGTTCTAGAATTCGTGCAATTAAACGCCTGTTATCTGGATGATCTTCAGCGAGAAGTACATGACCTTTTAAATTTTCTGGTTCATCTAATTTACAAAATGGCGATGTTTCTACCAGCCTGACTTCACTAATGTTATTTAGCCAACGTGTTTTTTCTGTTTTGTAGACTGCCATCGACAATATAAATTCACTGCCTGAGCCTACATGACTCTTAACACTAATGTCGCCATCGAGTTTTGCTGCTAAACTTTTCGAAATATTTAAACCCAGCCCTGTCCCACCATACTGACGTGAGATAGACGAGTCAGCTTGGTAAAACGCACTAAACAGCGATGCTTGCTCAGCATCTGTCATACCAATACCTGTGTCTTTAACACTGATTGTAAGAATATCGTTATCACAACTTACCGACAGTGTAATGCGCCCCACTTGCGTAAATTTGAGCGCATTAGTTGTTAGGTTCAACAAGATCTGTCTTAATCGACTTGGATCAGTGACAATGTAATCAGGTAAAGGAAATTGATAATCAACACTAAATTTAAGGCCTTTATCACGAATTTGTTTACCTATTAGGGATTCAATATTGGCAATTGTGGCAAATAAGTCCGTTTCTATCAGTTCAATCTCAAGCTTGTTAGCCTCAATTTTTGACATATCTAAAATATCATTAATTAAACCAAGCACATGCCGACTATTTTGTAAAATAACCCCAATACCATGGTTACGTTCATGGGGTTTTATATCACCGAGCATTATACCGTCCGCATAACCAATTATAGAGGTCATGGGCGTGCGAATTTCGTGGCTAATATTAGCAAGAAAACGGCTTTTCGCTTGGTTAGCATCGCGTAATTCATCAGCAAGTTGTTCAAGCTCTAATGTTCGAGAATGTACTTTTTCTTCTAAGTTTTTGGTCAGTTCAACATTATCATCGTGCAGTAGCCTAAATTTATCAGCAACAGCAAAAGCCAGTAACATAGCATCCATCGCCGTGCCGATTAGACCGAGCAAATATAAGTTAACCGTTGTAGCAGGCAACAAGCCAAGGTTAGTTAAATTACCAACCATATTTGGTAGCATCATCGCAAGGTAAGCCAACACAAAGTAACGCGCGGGTTTAAACCCTTTAAGCATACAGCGCACACCAATGTATAAACCCAAACACAGTGCAATACCCGTGACCACCGTAGACCAGTAGAAACCAAAACTTGGCCATAAAATACAAAAAGGAATACCGAGTGTCGCAATAACACCCACAGTCATTGACAGCTGTGCAAGCTTTGGAAAAGTCTCTTTTAATTTCAGTAGGTTATTATAAAATAATATATTTGTGAGTGGCGTTAGTGCGAAACCGAGCCAATGCAAATGAGGATTGTAATAGCCAAATAATTGGTCAGATATATGAAAAAAATGACTCCACGCGAACACCCATGAAGCAGTAAAGAGCGCATAATAAAGGTGAGTGACATCTCTGGAAACAAGGTAAATTAACAAATTATATAAACCAAGCGCAATGCCAACTCCAAAGCACAGCATCATCACCATATTCTCTACAGTGATAGTATCAAAATAACTCTGGTACGGCGTTAACACAAGTTTTGCAGGCGTATAAAAATAATCACTTTCAAAGTAAGTAATCAATACATACTGCTTTCCCTTTTCTAGGGTTAGCCGATTACCATAATGGAATGCAAACTGGTTTCTCTCGACACCTCCTGTAAGATAGTGCTGAACAGGTTTGCTAGGATCTGTTAGGTCATAGACACGACTTTCAATTTTCGATACAAGCGTATTGTAAGGATAGAGCACCAAATCTTCTCTATTACTTTGGTTATCTATCTTAACGATCAGCCAATAACTCCCGCCCACCGAACTAATGCGAGATTGAGGTGTTTTACTTGCCTGCCACTGGTTAATGTTAGCCGCTGACTGAGGAAACATATTATCCTTTGCCATGAGTACTTGCCCAACATCATGTAAATTCTGCTCAGCTGAGTCATCTGTATAAACATAAGTTTGCGCAGCATTGGCCGAAAACATCATGCTAAGAAGAAAAAGCAGACTGCCTACATAGAACTTAAATCTCATTCATCTATCTCAATTAAGCAAGAACAACTCGATTAAAAATGATAGGCAACATCGAAACCATAACGACGCCCCTCACCTTTGAAATCTTCTAACATGCCCAAGAACGAGCTTAAATCGAACTTCAGTTGGCTATGCTCAGTATCAAATAGGTTTTTCCCCCACAAGATAAATGACCAATTATCGACACCATATTTCACGTTGGCATTTACGATACTAAAACCTTCTTGGTGCGCATAAGGATTCATATTCTGATCAAAGTAAAAATCAGACTGATAATCGTAACTTAGAGAAGCCGTAAGTGGGTTGTTGGCTATATAAGTATCATATTGCAGGCTTGCGGCAACATTCCATTTAGATGTAAAAGGCAAGCGGTTATCAGTAATACTGTTTCCGAGTGGATCAACATACTCTTCAAATTCAGCATGCGGAATATAGCCTACAGTTAAAACCAAGGCTAAATCATTGTATGGCTGGTAATAAACTTCGCTTTCAAGACCATAAATAATTGAGTTACCGACATTTTCAAGCAATTGTACGGGTGGCATTTGCGGTGTTTCTGACGGCTGATTCATAAATACTTGCTGATCATTGTAATCATAATAAAAACCAGCCCAGTTCATTCTCAAGTTCTGCTTCGGCCACCATGATTTTAAACCCACTTCATGCGCATTCAGTCGCTCTTTGCCATAATTAGCTAAAATAGCTTGTTCTTCTGACGATAAAAACCCGCCATTATAGCCACCACTTTTACTCCCATTGGCAAACCGATAATACATATTAGTTGCATCGCTGAGCGCATAGTTAATGGTAAGTTGCCCTGTTACACCGTTATCAGATTGAGAGTCTACAACCTCATAAAAAGGCACATTAACTCCCTCTAGATTGGTAGGGTCTATCACAGTATTTAAGGTTGCTATGGAGTGATAATCGAGTGATTCGTAATCGTACCTCAGTCCTGCACTTATTATCCAGCGTGTAGCAAACGGTACTTCTATCTGGCTAAAAAGCGCAAGGTTTTGCATACTAATTTCGTTGTCGTAGATAAACGTTGCCGTTAAGTTGCTAGGTAAAATGCCGCGCAGATCGCGTAGAATATCGTTAAGGTTGTCCTGTTTTATTTTTTCATCAGCAAAATAGACACCACTGGTGAGCGTGTAGTTTTCAAATTCATTTAGTAGCCTAAACTCTTGGCTAAATAGCTGAGTATCTAAACCTAACACCCCTTCGCATAAACGAGCTGGGGAGCCATCACAGTTAAATGCATGGCTGCGTTCTAAATCGTTAAAACTTGACAGTGAAGTAAACGTACTTTGCTCACTAAGATGCCAATTCACTTCCCCAATAAAGCCATAACCATCCGAGCTGTGTGGTGAATCGTTATTTACACTCACAGTAAAGAAGTCGTCACTGCCATCATTAAAACCAAAACTATCAAAACAACGCGTTGAGCCTGCTTCGCTAGGGGAACATAATTCACCAGTGAGTGGGTTAGCTACAATACCAATATTACCAACAGGTTGCACAATTCCATCCCAATCTTCGATGTGTGCTTGTAAGTACACATCAACATTGTCCCATTGCGTTAAAAATGACACACGGGCATTTTTTTGCTCCATTCCCGCTTCGGGTGAATCACTGAAAATGTTTTCTGTGGAATAGTCATAATCTTGATAATTAACAGCAAAGCGTAGCGCACTTGTATCACTGACTTGCTGATTCCAAATACCATCAATACTGGTCGCATTATTATTGGCTATGCCAAGCGTTAGTGCGCCATAGCTATCAAACTCTGGGCGATTAGTACGGATCAGAATTGCCCCACCGGTGGAGTTACGTCCAAATAGTGTGCCTTGTGGACCTCGCAGTATATCGAGCTGGTCTATGTCATATAAATTAATGATTTGGTTATTGGCAGAGCCAACTGCAACGCCATCTAAATACATACCCACAGGTGAGGTGTTGGCCGTATTATAATCAAGCAAACCGACCCCACGTATACTTACGGCCGGTGGCGTCCCTTCAGCAGCGTTTTGAGTTATTTTTACATTGGGCGCAAATAAGGCGATTTCAGTCGAATCTTTAAAATGTTGATTCTTTAATTTTTGGCCACTCACTTGGCTGACAGCAACGCCCACATCTTCAATTGCTTGAGGACGCTTTTGCGCATAAACACTGATAACTTCCATGTCTTTTTCAGTCTCAGACCCAAAAGCAACTACATTAGTTGCTCCACTCCCTAGCAATAAAACGAGTAATTTAGGGCCAATAAGATAACGACGCTTCATATTGGTCAGACCTTAAAAGAGGGAAACTTGTTAAATTCTTGTAATTAACGTAAGTATAGACCATATAAAAGACTAAAGTCGCATAATTCACACATAATTTGTGAAATATAAGCTTATTTAGAGCTCATTTAATGCTCTTATCTGTTTTTTCAAATGCATACTCACCACTAATAATTTCTGGGTAACCGCATAACGACCTTGAGGTTTGCATTCCGGCCATCACGGCCGCTTCAACACAGCCCGCATTAACACCTGTTTTAATCCAGTCTCCTGTAATTCTTAAATTATTAAACATGGTACCATCCGTGGCTAAGCGGTATCGGCTAGACCCTGTCACCGACAAAACATAACGCTCACTCGGGTCAATATTAGCCCGCCAGTACTGTTGCTCGAATACAGGTAAAATGCTGCTTGGGTCATTAAAAAAAACTTGCCAATCAAACTGATTATTACTGTCGTAAGCGTTTGGCCATAAGGCTGACATATCAAGGTTAAATAAATTTTTCATATTCGCTTTAACAGCTTCTTTCATTTTAATTGGAAACTGATGATTTGTTGCTGCTGGGTAGCTATTGCAGCTCAGTGCACTACAAAAGTAAGCGATATTTACAGGGGCATTATGTTTTGGCCAGTCTTCTTTATCGATTAAATTAGCCATCGCTGCCCATGTATCAAATGGCTCAACAAAACCACTAAGAATTGGCTTCTCTTTACTCGGTACGGTGTAATCAAACCCTAACTGCTGATCAGTTTTATTTAGCCATACCTGACAAGCTTGCGTAGCAACACTTTTTACCTGCTGCGATTGCTTTGCTAAATTGCTATCTAACTCAATTAACTCACTGGCAAGGTGCTCAAGTGACGCAACTGATACGCCTAAAATAAGTATATCGAAATCGACCCCATGAGTTAATTTAATACTAGGAAGAGGTTTCTTAAACTGCTCTTCATACACCTCAGGCCAAGAAGTCCAGAAAGACTCTAGGTTTATTTGGTATTCCTGAAGTAAATGAGCCTGGCTTGGCTCAATCTGTGAAAAAATAGGTTCACTTGGCCAGCACGGTAAACCTTTAACGTCGACTAAAGGTTCATACTCTCCTACTGCCAGCTTAACTTGTTGGCATAACTCAACCTTTGAAACGACCGCCTTACCCTGTGTGTCCTGACCGGCTTCAAGGTTGGTGAGTTGATGGAAAAATTTAAATTTCACACCCCGTTTTTTCAAAAGCTCGTACACTGGTGCAAATATCACATCTCCCATACCTGCTTGCATTTTCCACATTACCCCGCCTTTATAACAAAGACCTATACGCAACATGGCAAGTGCAGCCACACCCGCTTCAACATTAGGTTTTTTAAAATCACCTTCTGGATAAGCAAAAACCAAATCGTAAAAGCCTCTAATTGGTGCTGAGTTCACACTATAAGTTTTATTGGCGCCATTTTTCTCAAGCCATTGTCGGAAGTCGTAACAATTAATAACGGCGAAACCATCACGATAAACTTTGTCTTTTATAAGCCCTGTTAGCATTGCAATCGCTAAATCTGCACTAATAAAAAGTCGACGTAGTTCTGGGCTGTCATCCAATAAATCAATCACTTGAGCTTTAAACCAACGTTTCAGTTTTCGTACGATATACCAGATAACTAAACGATCGGCTTGTTTGTCGGTGTGCGTTGTTTGTTGCGAAGAAAATTGCAGTAAATGAGTCAATAGCGAACGAGGACTTGAGATAATCTCACCAGCATCTGACTCAATATCATTAACAAACTGCTCAGCACTACTTAGCGTATGGTCAATATTGGTTTTAATTTCCTGATACATGTATTTAAGTAATGATTGATCCCGCGATTTTTTTGTCACCAATCTTGTTTCAGCGTGATGTTGTTCGCATATCTCTTCAATGTCTTCAGTCCACTTTTTTAACCAAGCCAAAGTCATGGTTACAAAATCCCACACAGTGATGTCTAAACTTCCATCCGCAGGGTTGCCTGCAACTGTCGGAAAATCAATTGGCCACGTTTGCCACTCGTTATCAATGTACTCTTGCAGGGCAATAAAGCTATGGGGTTTAAATGCTTCTTGCCATGTAGCAAGTGGACGTGTAGCTGGCCTGTTTAATGAGTTATACACTCCTTGCAAAGTACGAAAACTATTTACATATGCACCAAACCAAACATGCAATCCATGCTCTTCAATACGCTCTGCAAAATGGCTATTGCGCCCACTCGCGCCCTTGCCACCTAATCGCCAACCTTGTTGATAAACTGTAATTTCACGCTTTTGTTGCCAATCAGCCTGTTCAGTTAAGTAAACTGCAGCTGTCATTGCAGCTACTCCTCCACCCACTATGGTAATTTTTTCTTTTTGCATACTCTTCCCTTACGCAGATAAAATTTCAGTTGCGCCAAGTTGATCAAAGTCCATGCTGACATAAAACGGTAGGTGTACAGCTTGCTTACCAAGAGCAATACCAAACATATCGTTTAGCGGAAAGCTCGCTAAAAAATTAACATTAAGGCTGTAATCATTTTTTAAAAGCGTTAGCTGATGAATTTTTTTTATCACTGAGGGTGAGTGGACAACAGCTTTATAAACAGAATTTTCACCCTCACCATCAGGAAATTGTTTATATAAAATTTGGTCCATTTGAGGATGAATGAAACCATCAAGTAATTGCTTTAACAATGATAAATCAATCCCTGTGTAGTCATCACTTAAAACCGAGGCGACACGCTCTGCAAATTGCCCCACATTATCTAACAAACTCTCGGGCTTTTGCTTTATCACTCGCGTTATAGTGAGCAACTCATGCTGAGCTAACATGGAGTCAGGCGAAAACTTATCAAAACACTGCAAGGACACTGAGAATCGCCCGCTATCATCAATGTTACTGGGCATTTCATAGTCACACAGATATTTATTGTATCCCCATGTTTCACGACCATTGATCAGCGCATAAACATTATTCACACTAATAAATGCAGGGTACCAATACAGATAGCTAATATCGCCATGTAACATTTTAGCGACAGGCAACCAAATGATAATATCCGTTTCCTGCATCCAGCCATGTTCAGAAAAAGGTGCTGCAAGTGACGATATTTTTTCAATATCGGTGAATGTGAGTAAGCAGGTTTCCCCTAAAACATTAAACGTTGTCGAGTCATTGGCAAGTTTATTAAGCGTAAGATCGACATAATGCTGCATTTTTTGCTCAGAAGCGGAAACAAAAAAGCCATACATGTTCGCATTGAGCATCCTGCATGGAGGTTTAGCTACAGGGTTAGATAAAAAGTGGCTGTATGTTTGATTTGTAGACATAGTAATTACTTTAATTATTATTTAGTAATGACTATAGACCAGATTTTCTAATTAGGTATTGATTGCGCTGAGCTTGTCTCATTTGCAAGTAAGTGCGAGGTAAAATACTTATAAGCATTTAAATCAAAATTTTCAGATAAAGCATTCATAAAGCCATGCGCATATTCAGTTATACTGCACTCTACCCTGTCCTTTTCATTTAAAGCTGCCACCACAGGCGCAATATCAAAATGCGCTTCGCTGTGTGGAAAAATAAATCGACAAGGTATATTCGCATTCAACGAAAGGTGGTGTCTCACTTGCGAAGGATAAAAAGCAATGAGCTGCTTTATAAAAGGGTTATGTAGTTCTGCTTGTGCTCGCCACGCTGCTGATGCTCCCGCGCTAAAAGCAATAATCGTTGTAGGACGTTTTATCGTTGTTAATGTAAAGTGGACACGCTCGAAATAGGTGTCATGCCCACACTCATTCAAAAAGTGCTGATATTGGGCTGATTCATTTGTTGGCAATTGTATTTGCCCCATATATGGGTCGCACATTCTAACTCGATTTCTAAGCTGCAAGGCAAGCTGTGTTAAATGAGCTGTTTTACCAAAAATATCTGTTACCAAGAGGTAATTCATGAATCTACTTCTATTATTAAATATTATTTTTGTTGTCCCGATTAGAATACGCCTGTTTCAAAAAAACATCCAGCTATATTAAGCCTGGGCAAGCTATCCCCTTCAAATTGATATGGATTAACTTGAAAGACTGTAGAGACCTTTGCTGACTACTGCATAAAACTAATTAATAAATAAAGATAATCCTGTTGCTTTTGACATATTGAACAATTACTCTAACTGCCGATTTGTACCCAATAAACATCATTTAAACACTTACAAGGAAGTTAAATATGAAATACTTACTTTTACTCTCTACATTAGCATTGGCTGCATGCAGTTCATCACCATCACGTATAGATACGAGTAATACCATGGACGTGATTGCTTTAAGTGAAGCGAGTGCGCCAGACAGTGTTAAAGGCATATTTAAATTTCATATTAAAGCCGCCGGAAAACACAGCGGTGACGTTTTTTAAAATACTGAAGAAGATTACCGTGATAGAAGGTCAATTACAGTTGTCTTAAACTATAAAGTTGTACCTGAACTCACTAAAAAATATGGTGAATCTCCGGAGACATTTTTTATTGATAAAGAAATAGAAGTCACGGGAGAAGCAGAACGCGTGACAATAGACTTCATCTCACAAGGACGAGCTACAAATAAATACTATTACCAAACTCATGTAGACGTATCCTCAGTTGAGCAAATTAAAGTACTTAATTAACAGCAAACATTTAAAAGACAAGTAAATACGTCTATTTGCTTGTCTTTGTATAGCTTGAGTAAACGAGCACTTCCCTTAAAAATAACGCAGTTATAGCACTACATTAAAAGCCACTATTTAAAGTAGATTTTTTAAAAATAAAGCTTGCATAAAAAACATTCGTGAAGTAGTCTAGTTGTCTGGTTTTTAGAAACCTCGCGGTTAACCCCTTACCTTGATCCAGTAATTCCCGCATATTCGTATAAATACTTGCGACGTGGTGTTACCAAATGACAATTTGATGAATTTCAAAATTATCACCAAACTGTCACAAACTTAGTCAACACTGTACGCAAGACAACAAATGTCAGACTGTATTTTTTAACTGCCTTTAAAGCTCTACAGAATCTGACAAACAGAAAGAGTGAGTTTTATTATGTCATATAAATACAATGGATCCCTGATCCAAATTGCACATCCTGTGCAGTCAATATCGGTTAACAAACAGCGTGTAATTTTTAGTGACACGCAAGGCTTGAAAAACGCCATTTTCCAAAAGGCCAGTGATGCCCGCCAATTTGTGAAATGGCTAAAAGCCAACTAAACCGAAAAACGCCAGCTCTGCTGGCGTTTTAGTTTTTACTTCTCTGCATTGAGCTAAAACCCTGCTACACTTATATTTTTAACTATTAATAGGTAGTAAGATGCGCCGTGCCTGTGTTCTTTTACTATTCTTTTTTTGTGCAGCTTCATTCGCCGAAAAACAAACAAAAACCATTCAATGGGTAGTCGTTGATTTCGCACCCTATTACATCATGAATGACCGTTATGAAGGTACTGGACGGGACGAAAGTGTTATGAAAATGATAGAAAAAGCGTTACCCGATTATCGATTCACACATACCCTTTATCCGTCGAGTCGTGTGATACACGAACTTTCGAATCCACAAAACAATTACTGTATGTTGTCGTTGTATCAAAATGAGCATCGTAAACAGCACATTGCTTTTAGCTCTCATACCTCAACAATTGGATTATCCCCATCAATAGCCATACGAAAAGAGCTAATTAAAGCGCTCGATTTAGACCCCAGTAAAGCAATTTCTTTAAAAGCTCTGCTAAATGATAACCACCTTGCACTTGGGGTATCTATGAGCCGCTCGTTTGGTAAAAGTATTGATGACGTGATAAACACCAATCATGATGCCAATATAATATTTCGCCCAGGCAGTGATACTTTAGCGAGCCTTACTTACATGCTAAGTAAAAAACGCATTGATATTCTATTGGGTTATCCAAGCGAGCACTATTATCTAGCTCATTCAATGGGCTTCGAAGACAAACTAACACAACTCACTCTTACGGAGGCACCCAAGTTAAGTGAGGGGTTTATTGGTTGCACCAATAATGAACAAGGCCGGCACATTATTAGCCAATTAGATGTTGCATTAGAAAAAATCGCACATACACAAGAATATCACGATATTTTAGTGCGCTGGTTACCTGATAATTTAAAACCAATTTTAGAGAAAAGGCTCAAGGATAGAAATGAAAGTGCCGCTCATTAAGCGGCACTTTTAAAACAATGTTACTTACGAACACCTTCAATAAATAAACCAATGTCCACATGTGTAGATGCAGGTCCAAGGTTGTAATCAATGCCGTAGTCAGCAAGTTTTAGGCTTGTTTCACCTTCAAAACCAACACGGTAACCCCCCCATGGATCTTTACCTTCACCTATTTTATCAATTTCAAAGGTAATCGTTTTAGTGACGCCATTTAAAGTGAATTCACCCGTTACATCAGCTTCATCACCCTCTTCGTCAAATTTAATTGAAGTACTTTTAAACGTCGCTGTTGGGTGCTTATCTACATTTAAAAAGTCTTTACCACGTAGGTGCTTATCACGTTCAGCGTGGTTAGAATCAATACTCTTTGTTTCAATCGTTACATTGATTTTAGAGGCATCAGGCTTTTTATCATCGTAGCTAAAATCACCTGAAAAAGTGTTAAAGCGGCCATGCAGCCAGCTATAGCCTAAGTGTTTAATTTTAAAAGTAACGAATGCATGGGCACCGTCTGTATCAATCACATAGTCTGCTGCATTCGCATTTGCAGTAGAAAATAACGCCGCACTTAATACCGTGCTTAAAAGTAACTTTTTCATATTAATCATCCTTTAGTGGTTTGATCATTCTAGTTAAGGTTTTATCTTTGTCGATAAAATGATGTTTTAGTGCCCCTAATGCATGTAAAACAACAACACCTATTAGCCCGTATGTGGCATAAAAGTGAATTTCACCTGCAATATCTTCTTGATTAGCGATTGAACCTGGCAATGCGGGTACAGCAAATAAATTAAATACGTCAATGGCACGTCCATCTGCTGTCGAGATTAAATAACCGGTTATAACAATGACGATAAGTAATAAATAAATTATTTTATGTACTGAGTGAGCAATAAAGTTCATGGTTTTAGTATTAGATATCGGCTCAGGTTGTGTACCGAGTAACCGCCAACCAAAACGAAAAAGTAAAACAGCTGCCAAGGTAATCCCTACACTTTTATGTAAATCAAGGGAGCCTTTATACCAAGCATCATAATAAGTTAGCTCAACCATATAGACACCTAAGCCAAACAGGCCAAACACCCCAAGAGCCATTAACCAATGAAGTGCAATTGCTACCCATCCGTAGCTGGTTTTAGTGTTGCTTAACATACTCTTTTCCGAAAATCGCTATTCCTACTGATAGAATAGCCTAGCTTATTTGCAATTAAAATAGCGTTAAACAAACATCATCTGTGCATTTACGCACATATTTACACAGCGATATAACTTCCCTTGAATAGAAAGTGTTAATGGTTTTTGTACCAAAGCGTTTTGTCTCTGCATTTACTACATTCACCAACTAAGTGATTTTTGAGTACATGCAACGACACTTTATTACATTTGCCACAGCTTAACTGCGCTTCAACCCATGCTCTTGTTCCTGGGTCAAACCTTAAACGTGCTATTGTTGCAGAATACACAGACACGAAAAATGGTACACAAAAGGTCAGTCCTAGTTTGAGCCAATGAACATCGGCTAATTTCATACTTAGAATGAGATCGCCTTGATTAATTATGTTTAAGAAAATCCCCACAATAAGGGCAGTCTTAAAACCGGTAACTAAGGTTCTTTTGTTAAATGCGACCTTTAAAAATAGAATTGATTTGATCACGATATGCTCTTGTGAGTTTAAAGACTCATTAAATGACCTTTAAAACACAAAAACTATTCCTAATGATTTATTATAAAAGACTGACCGCTTTTATCATCACAACTTAGAACGATAATTAGAGGGCGTTTTTCCAAAAAACTGTTTAAAGGCACTTTTAAAGGAGCTTTCAGATTGATAGCCCACCATCTCTGAAATCGATGTTAAAGAATACTGTGTTTGACTAATTAACTGCTTTGCTTTGAACATCCGTCTCGCCAGCAAGTACTTCATTGGTGTAACGCCTACCGACTCTTTAAAGCGCGCTGTAAATTTTGAACGAGACATATTACATACCTCAGCTAAAGAAGCTAATGTCCAATTTAGTTCTGGGCTTTCATGAAGTAAACACAAAACTTTATTTAGACTGCCACTGTTGAGCGCTGCGATAAAATTCTCTTGTTCTTTATTATGTTCTATATAACAACGAATAATTTGAATAAACAAAACATCTGTCAATCGGTCAATAAGCACCTCTTTTCCGAGGTTATTATTAGCACTTTCACTTGTTAACATTTTAATTGCGGCGTTCAACCAACTATAGCTATGCCGATATTCCTGCGTGATGTGAATCAACTCTGGCAATGAGTCAACAAATGCATGATTAGAGTCACGATCAAACTCAAAATAACCGCAAACAATATTAAATTGACCATCACTCCCTAAGAATGGATTTTCACCCTTGTGAATTTTTTCAACGACCTGCGCCGCTGGTAGGCAATCAGAATTAGGATTATCTAATAACTGATGTTCAGTACCATGAGGTAAAATAACAGCATCCCCTGCCAGCAACTTTATCTGCTCATCACGGCCTTTAATATTTAACCAACAACTCCCTTTATCAATTATATGAAAAGCAGCTTTTTTACTTGAGGCTACGCTCAATCCCCAAGGTGATTGAAAGCACTCTTTAAAATAAACACTTCCGCGTAAATGAATATCTCTTAAAACTACACTTAATGCATCCATCAACATTTGCCTGTCATTACACTCGATATTCAAATAGTAAGCTTTTGAATACGCAAGTGAAACAACTTAAAGCGCTATAGCACTAATTGTGGACGCTAAGACATTAAGAATTTCTCGTTTAGTAGTGATAATAAATGCGCTAAAACAAGTAAACAAAAAGGTGTAATTATGAAATTTAGTATTAAACAGTTAAGTGTCGCTATCACAATGAGCGTATTGAGTATCTCAACAGCTTATGCTGATGGATTACCAAACCCTGGTATGGAGTATTCTCGAGGTAATACGGCTGTCGTTATTACTGATCCACAAGTGGATTTTTTAAGCCCTAAAGGTGTTACTTGGGGTGTGGTGGGTGAAAGTGTCACGAAAAATAACACTGTTGAAAACCTCGAATCTTTAATGAAGACCGCTAAAAAGAAAGATATTCCTCTGTTTATCTCTCCTCACTACTACTACCCACATGATCATAAATGGCAACATCAAGGTTCATTAGAAGTGCTTATGCACAATATCAACATGTTTGATCGTAAAGATGCATTATCACTTGATGGATTTAAAAATTCAGGGGCTGATTGGCTACCAAAATATAAAAAATACATAAATGATGGTGAAACGATAGTTACCAGCCCTCATAAAATGTACGGCCCTGACTCTAACGATCTTGTCTTACAGCTCAGAAAAAGAGGGATCGGTAAAGTAATACTTGCAGGTATGTCATCTAATTTATGTACAGAATCTCACTTAAGAGAACTTATGGAGCAAGGCTTTGAAGTACAAGTTGTTTCAGATGCAACCGCAGGTGCAATTCTGCCAGGCATGAATGCTTATGAAGCTTCTTTAATTAACTTTCGGATGATTGCAAATTCAGTTCGAAATACCAAAGAAACAGTAAAGCTAATGACAAAAATCTAATCAAACTTTACTTGTAGCGAAAATTAAAAAGGCGATACTTTTAAAAATCGCCTTTTTTAAAATCATTCATCATTTTTTATATTAATTAATCTCTTTGCGGCAGCATAATCTGGGCGAAAAAGAGTTTAATTTATAGTCTAGAACTTAAGCCGATAAAACCAATCACTATGAATTACTCTTTAATACTCGGATAATTCACTTTCAGCTATAAGACAGATCACTCTTGCACGTTTACAATCCGCTCTATACCTGTACTATATTTTACGAAATCACCTTCACCAAAATTTTCTGCAATCTTCACGTCAATACTCTTGCTATGCATCGTAGAAAGAAATCTAACCAAATATATTCCTGGCTTGCTTACCTTATAAGCATAAGAGATATCATATTTTTCACGAGGTCCTATATCAATAAAAGGCAAAGCAATTTTATTTTTACCTTGATATCTCGAATGCCCTAAATACACAGGTTCGTTGTAGGTAACGTGTCCATCTTTAAAGTCCATTTTTGCAACTAAAATAGAATTATTATCAAGCAAAACTCGAACATCCTCATTGCCAATGTTTTCCAGAGTGATGCCTATTGCTAAAACAACTCCTCCCTCTGTCATAAATTGTTGTATATTAATATTAGTTAGTGCACTAGACGCTAGGTTAGTTTTTTGTCGGAGCTCAACAACCTGAAGTTCAGCAATACTTTCTTCTCGTTTAATCCACGTACCATAAACAGCCCAAGCAGCAACACAGATAGCTGCTAGCATAAGAAATATCTCTTTTACTACTGTAACTTTTTCAATGGCTTTCATTTAAATCTCTTAGCTTCATTCTAGTGTATCTCGTACGTACCAAATTCTAAATTAACATCATTTAAGGACTCACATGAACTATAGATTTCAAACACAAGAACTAGCTAAAAAAGCTTAGTAAAAGACTAAAGATAGATTCAGAATTGCTTCCTATGGGGCTAACCTTGAACTCTATTTCAAGCCACTTGTTTGACTTAAAGCTTACAGCTATTCGCTTTCTTCCACCAAACCAACATAAATCTGGCTACTGGCATCTACCTGAAAGCAGCTGATCAGGTTTTCTTTCACCAGCTCTAACATGGCGATAAAGCTTACCACAACACCGCTTCGCCCCTCTTCAATGGTAAAAAGAGTGTGAAAAGGTAATTGTGATTGAGCTTCTGAAAGTTTATCTAATATAAGACTCATGCGTTCACGGGTTGACAAGGCCTCTGCGGTAATATGGTGATGCTCAAATGTTTTCGCCCGTGCCATAACGTCACTTAACGCAACTAACAAGTCCTTCATATCAACATCAGGTAGCAAGGCATTCTGCTCAGCAAATTCTGGCACCAGCGCTTCGGCAACAAAGATATCGCGGCCTTCGCGAGGGATTTCATCAAGATTTTCGGCGGCTTTTTTAAATTGCTCGTATTCTTGTAAACGTCTTACAAGCTCAGCTCGTGGGTCTTCTTCCTCTTCAAGCTCTTCATGTTTTGGTAGTAATAATCGTGATTTTATTTGTGCTAATAGCGCCGCCATTACGAGGTATTCACCTGCTAGTTCAAGCTGAAACTCGCTCATCATTTCAACATAACTAACGTATTGCTCAGTAATACTAAAAATAGAGAGCTCTAGCACATCCAATTTATGTTTTTTGATTAAATACAGAAGTAAATCAAGTGGCCCTTCAAAGGTCTCTAAAATGATTTCAAGCGCGTCGGGTGGAATGTATAAGTCTTCAGGCTTATCGACCACCGCTTTGCCATGCAAAAAAGCCAGTGGCAGCTTTTGCTGTACTGGCTCTTGTAAATTATCTGTCGCATCAAGCGGTTGGCTAGTCAATGAAGTCTCTACTCAAATGGTTTAGTATCACCACAACCGACACGTAGAATTTCGATATCATCATCCGACAAATCAATCACTGTGGTTGCTTGCTCAGGAAGATACCCACCATGAATAATTAAATCAACTTGCTTTTCAATACGCTCGCGAATTTCATCAGGATCAGCTTCGGTATATTGCTCCCCTGGTAAAATTAAAGAACACGACATTAACGGTTCACCTAATTCAGCCAGTAAAGCACAGGTAATTGGATGTTCGATAACACGAATACCAATGGTTTTTTTCTTTTCGTTTAATAAGCGCTTTGGTACTTCTTTAGTGCCTTTAAAGATGAACGTATATGGCCCTGGGGTGTTATTTTTAATTAATCGAAACAGCTGATTATCGACACGAGCATAAGTTGATAGCTCCGATAAGTCGCGGCAGACCAAAGTAAAGTTATGGTGTTTTTCAATACCACGAATACGTTCGATGCGCTCTTTCGCTTGTTTATTACCAATGTTGCAGCCAAGTGCATAACCCGAATCGGTTGGGTATACTATAACGCCGCCTTGCTTAATAATATCAACCGCTTGGCTAATTAAGCGTGGTTGCGGATTATCTGGATGAATATGAAAAAACTGACTCATTACACGCTCCTATTGCCCTTCCCATGCTTGCCAAACCCCTTGGCAATCTTTTGGTAAGTATAAGTTTTTACCTAACTCCAACCAGCTGGTCGGAAAATGAAAATCTGAACCTTGCGACGCGAGTAAGCCATATTCACGACTAAGCTCTCCTAAAAACTGGCGCTCACTGGGTGCTTGTTGTGGTTGTGCCACTTCCATGGCATCGCCACCTGCGCCTTTAAATTCAATAATTAACTTACGCAGCCACTTATTCGACATTTGATAACGCCCAGGGTGTGCAAGTACGGCAACCCCGCCGGCTTGGTGAATTGCAGCAATTGCCGTTTGCATATCGCACCAACTACTTGGTACATAGCCTGTTTTGCCTCGCCCTAAGTATTTTTTAAATACCCCTGGGAAGTTTTTAGCTACACCACGTTCAATTAGTGCACGGGCAAAATGCGCCCGTGTGATTTGTGCATTCTCGGCAAATGTTTTAGCTTGCTCATAAATGCCATCAAAACCATTTTTGGCAAGACGACGACCTATCTCTGTTGCTCGCTCTTCACGCTTGGCTTGTTGCGCGTGTAGTAGTGACAACAGTGATTCATTGTCATCGTCAACATTTAAACCAACTATATGAATTTCAAAGCTTTCCCACTTTGTTGATACTTCTACACCAGCAATCAATGTAAGCGGTAAATTATCATCTGCAATGACTTGGCGCGCAGGTTTTATCGCACTTAACGTGTCGTGATCGGTAATTGCAAACACATCAATGTTTTTTTCAACCGCGCGGTGTAACAATTGCTCGACTGATAGCTGACCATCTGAGTATGTGGTGTGGCTATGTAAATCGTATTTTATCAAAGGGAAAGACTGCTTAACGTAAGTTCTTGAATCAATGATGTGAGTATAACAAAATTTTTATAGTAATTGTGGTAAATTAATACTTGACAGTATCGGCATAGGTACGCTTTACTGTATGCACTTTCAGACACGTTAAATAAGCAACAAAAATGAACAAAACAATTCAAATCACAATTTGGTGGTGGCACTCGTAACTAGCGGGTGACGAATTGTCGTGTCTAACGATTTCTAAACCCGCTCATGTAGCGGGTTTTTTTATATCTAAATTTTAAGGTTTTATAATGAATCACATAGCAACTCTTACACATCACTGGTGGTGGCGCCTGGCTTAGCGGGACGGTAAGGGTCTATCTAATTTATAGGCATCTTTATACGAACCCCGCCAAGCATCGCTTCGCGGGGTTTTGTTTTTTAAAGAGTTTTTGGGAATGAGGGAGA